>Ga0208565_1000295_pt1 | contig 39890 bp, 53 predicted proteins | sample Sb_taG_7_FD_187706 | JGI IMG/M metagenome (GOLD analysis project Ga0208565, IMG submission 187706) | Peat soil microbial communities from Weissenstadt, Germany - Sb_50d_2_FS metaG (SPAdes) (version 2) | ecosystem: Environmental > Terrestrial > Soil > Wetlands > Peat | place: Germany... | reverse complement strand
AGGAGCTACGGGTCCACAAGGAGCCACGGGTCCGCAAGGCGCGACGGGCGCAGACGGCGTGACCGGTGTGGCGGGTCCGACAGGTCCGCAAGGAGCCACGGGTCCACAAGGAGCCACGGGTCCGCAAGGCGCGACGGGCCCAATAGGTCCGCAAGGTCCGACAGGTCCGCAAGGGCTAACGGGTCCGCAAGGTGCGACGGGTCCGCAAGGTGCGACGGGTCCGCAGGGTGCGACGGGTCCGCAAGGATCAACGGGTCCGACCGGTCCTCAGGGAGCGACAGGCACGACCGCCGCGAGCTTCACGACGCAGACGTTCCTCACCGCAGGCGCGAACCTCAACGTCTTTGGGGGCGGCCCAGCGACGGGCATCAGGCCCGTGACGTTCAGCGGCGTCGGCGGGGGCGGCGGCGGCGGTGGCGGGAGCGGCGCGAGCGCCGCGGCCGGACCGGGTTCGGGAGGAGCCGGTGGCGGGGCGGCGATGTTCGAGGAAGTCACCGTGCTCGTCGATTTCTCCCACTCCATCACCATCTTCGTCGGTGCAGGCGGGACGGCGGGAGCTGCGGGAACTGCCGGCGGCGGCATTGGTGGCACCGGCGGGGACGGCACGACGACGTACGTCGTCGACACCGTTACGAACACCATCCTCGCGGCCTTCGCGGCGGCCAGCGGCGGCAGCGGCGGCAACTCGACCAACCCTAGCTCGGGCGGCGCGAACTTCCCCAGCGGCGAGATCGTCACGTCGAATAACGTCCCCTCGAACCTAGCGTTCGTCGCGGCGGGCGGCGGCGGGAGCGTGACGGCCACGGCCGGCGATCAAGGCAACTTCAACGAGACGGCGTTCGGGATCTCGCCACCAGGACCAGCGCCGAACCTCTGGAACGGTGGGTCCGGCGGCGCGGCCGGCGCTGCCGGTCAAGGCGGCAGCGGTGGTGGTGGCGGCGCTGGCGTTTTCGGCAACGGAGGCGCGGGCGGTGCAGGCGCTGCGGGATCTGGCAACTCAGGCGTGTCGCCCGCGGCGAACTCGGGTGCGGGTGGGGGTGGCGGTTCGGGTGGCACGCTCGTCGGGACCTTTGCCGGATCCGCCGGGGCCGCGGGAGGCTCGGGTCAGATGACCACGATGTACCAACCATGATCATGCGCATTAGCGGTTCATCAAGGAGCGGTCATGGGTGAGTCGTTTCGCAACATCCGAAACAGCGGAGTCGGTTCTCCGAACGGCGTAGTCGTCGGCTCACCCGGTGATCTTTACACGGATACCGCTGGCGGTGTTGGCGGGACTCTTTGGCTCAAGGAGACGGGGGTTGACACCAACACCGGGTGGGATCTCGTTCCTACGAACGCTCCGGCCACGAGCTGGGCGCAGGCGACCTGGTTCGTTGATCCCGCGAATTCGACTGGCTTTGCGTCCGACAACAACAGCGGTATCGACGCAGCGCACCCAGTGCTTTCTTACAACGGAGGCATCGTCGATAAGTGGGGAACGACGTCGCCAATCCTCCGGCAGAACACGACCCTCACGTGGCTCTCGTCGCAAACTGGAAACAGCGATCCGGTCATCTTCAACCCGATCATCAGCGGTCCTGGCGGCGCGCTCGCTGCCGGCTTCATCGTTACCATTCTCGGTTTGGGCCCCATCTACAACAGCGGTGCGGCTGCATCGATCACGGCGTTCAGCGCCGGCCAGCACAAAGTCACTCTTGCTGGGCTCGCGGGGATGGTTGCGAGCGACGTCGGCAACTATCTCACCCTCACGGGCGCGGTCTTCCCAGGAAACGACGGGACGTTCCTAATCACGGATTTCGTGTCGGCCAATTCCGTGAAGGTGTTCAATCCGAACGGCTCGTCGCCTGATGCGGGACCACTCGCGTGGGCGGTACGTTACGCGGGCGGCTCACTCCTGTCGTCGGGCGCATTGGCAAGCGTTGTCCCGAAGAACCGCGCGACGCCGCAACTCCTTGTTGCGGACATCGGGTTCAATCCGCCAGGACTTGGTTTTGCGATGATCAAGAACACGCAGTCGGCCGCGAAGGCATCATTCGCGTTCGTCAATGCGCACGTAGTGGCTACGACCTACTCGCTCTCGCAGCCCATGAGCCCGCAAGCCCTGCCGGTCGAGAACATCGGCTTCACCTCGGAAGTAGACACGTGGGCGAACGGCGATACGTTTCAAGCTTTCCTGCCGACTGCGATCAATGTCGTCGAGATCAATCCGACGAGTGCCGTATCGGATGCGCCGTCGTGGCCTCTTCAAGTGCAGATCCAGCACATCGTCTTCACGCCCGTTGACGCGGACAACGTGGGTCGATCGATAGTCACTTTTGGTAATAGCGTGGCGACGAGCGAGAGCATCTTCAACGTCATACTCGTAGACGAATCAATCGCGACCGGGGGAGGCGGGAATTTCACGCCCGCCACGGTGTACTCGAACGTCCAAGTCGCTTGGGGAGCGTACGCATACGACGCGGTCTTTTCCACGTTCGGAGCGGGCATTTTGAGTGCCCCCAATGGCTCGGCAGTCGCCTGGTCAATCGACTTCGACACGATCGTTACGGGTGGAGAGATCGAGATCATCTCTGACTTCGCCACGACCCTTACGCCCTGGATCGGCCTGATGTACATCGCTGTAGGTAGCTTCGGCTTCGCGGTGCGCGTCGGCGGCATTCGCGGTTTTTCGGCGTCGGTGTCAGCGTCAGCAGCCGCGCAGGTGTGGGGACCCGGCACGCTCGACACGGTCGGCGCGGCACGGCTCTGGTACGACGCGACCGCGGGTGCTGCGGTAGCGACATTTACAAACGCCACGCTCAAGCTCAACGGACAGGCGAGCGCGAACGCGTTCAATCCTACTACCGGTCTCTGGTCGGTGCTCATCCCAATCACGGCGGCGAATCTTGACCTCGCCTTCGGTTCTGGCGGATTCGGTGGCCTCGCGATGAACCTTGGCGGCTCGAGCTTCACGAACCAGGGAAAGCCGTAACGCTACGTTTCGAGAAGAAGGAAATGACAGATGCCCAATCCCGGTGACATCCCCGTCTTCACGGGGCCCGAATGGTCGAACCTCGCCGCGATCCCCAAGGGCTTCGCCTCGATCATCTATAAGCCCGGCGTCGCGTCCTCGGGCGACCACGTCGCGACGTGGCCCGAGGTGCAGACCTTCATCGCTGCGTCGGACGGCAAATGCATCGTGTACGTCGACGATTCGGTCGTGTCGCCCGCGCTCGTGCCCGCTGTGACGGGAACTACGCCCTGCTTTGGGCGTGTCGAGCTTCGGCCGTACGTTATCGGCTCGACTGCGGTCACGGTTTTGCAAATCGAAACCGGCGCCACGCTTCAGGATCTTTACGCCGTCACTGGGATGGAACTTCGGTGCGACGCAATATCACCGGCGATCAATCTTCTCACTTGGACGATCAGTCCCGGCGGCGGCTACCTCTACTTGAGTCAAGGCGGGACGCTCTCGAACTCGGCGGCCTCGAACACGACCGGGATCAACGTGCCGGCAGGACAATCCTTGCGCATCGAGATGAACCTTGGCAGCGTCATCCTCAACAATCCCGCGCAGCCGCTCTTCAGCCTTACGGCCACGTCGAGAGTTACGCTCGAAGCGTTTGACTTCTCAACGATTGGTGACTCGCTCGTTACGGGAAGCGGCACCGTCGATTACATTTTCGATAACGCAACGGCGTCGAATTTCTCGAACCCCGGAGCTGTGCCGCTCTTGCCCGGATTCCCAGGCACGTACAGGACCACGAACGCCGATAACATCGCTCAAGTCTCGACATTCAACGCGAGTCAGGTGAACGTGTTCTCGGAGTTCGTTGGCCTCGGGAACGTCTGGATGACCGTCTCTGGTTACGGTGGAGGTGGCGGTGGAGGTGGCGGCGCTGGCGGAGAGACGGCTGCTCCAAACACGCCCGGACCCGGAGGCGGCGGCGGAGGCGCATCGCTCGCCGGTTCCCAGACGATCCTCGTCAACATGAACCACCAGATCGACGTTGTCGTTGGCGCGGGCGGCGCAGGTGGCGCCGGGGGAGCGGCTGGGGCTCCCGGTCACGGGGGCGGTAATGGCGGGACGACGTATCTGATCGATCAAGGTGCGACCCCGCCAGTCGTGCTCGCAGCGTTCAGCGGCGCGAACGGCGGTACCGAGGGTATTGATCTCCTCGGTACTTTAACTCCAGGACAAGGCGGACTGTCTTACCTCGGTTCAGCGACTTCCGCTGGTAGTCTCGCGAATACTTCTGGATTTTTGGCCGCAGGTGCTCCCGGATCGTCTGCTGGAGCCTCTGCGGACGCCGGGAATAACAACGTCGACGCGATCGGCACAACGGCGGCGGCTCCCCTTTGGGCAGCAGGAGCAGGAGGCGGCTCGGCCGCGTCGAACGACGGCGGAGGCGGTGGTGGCGGTGGGGCCGGAGTGGGAGGCAATGGGGGCGCCGGTGGAACCGGCAACACCGGCACCGGTACTGCGGGCGGCTCGGCCGGAGCGAACACGGGAGCTGGCGGTGGTGGCGGCTGCGGTGGAGGAGCTGGTTCGGCGGGTGCGGCTGCCGGAACCGGCGGCAGCGGGCAGGTGACCACAGCGTTCTTGCCGTAGGCGGATCGGTCGACGGGAAATGTGTTCGATCGGTTCGATCCGATCGACGTGCTCGCTTGGCAGGTCGCGAGCAAGGGATTATGGTCGTGACGGTTCAATGACGGCACCGGTGTCGGTCTGCATGATCGTCAGGGACGAGGAGCACCAGCTCCCGTCATGTCTGAAAGCGCTCCGGCCCTTCGTGCAGGAGATCGTAATCGTCGACACGGGCTCGGAGGACGGGACGCTCGACCTCGCGAACCGCCACGCCGACATCGTCAAGATCTTCACGGACTGCAACGATCCGCAGGGCCGCATGCTCCGGTTCGACCTCGCGCGCAATTATTCGCTCAGCCTCGCGACGCAGCCTTGGGTGATGTGGGTCGACGCCGACGACGAGGTCGGTTGTGCCGAGAACCTCGGAGCCCTCATCAAACGGTACGATGCTGAGCGCCGCGGCGGTCCCGCGATGATCATGATGCCGTACGAGTACAGCCACGACGCCCAAGGCCGCGTCGATCTCCTCCTCGAGCGGGAGAGGCTCGTCACGCCGAAGGAGCACTTCGAGTGGCACGGTTGGGTCCATGAGGTGCTCGCACCGAAGGGCGCCGACATGCGGCGGAGCACCGGCGCGATGAAGGTGGTCCACCGCCGGAGCAAGTCGAAGAAGAAATCCGAGCCGGGGCGGAACCTCCGGATCCTCGAAGCCCAGTACGCGGCCGAGGGTGATGCCGACGCGCGTCATCTCTACTACCTCGGCCAGGAACTGGGATACGCGGGCCGCATCGACGAGGCCATCAGCTTTCTGACCAAGCACATCGATCGTTCTGATTGGGACGACGAGCGCTACATGTCCGCCCAGCTCGTCGCGGGCCATCTCATCAATCGCTGCGAGTACGAGAAGGCCATCGAGTGGGCGATGAAGGCCATCCTCATCAGGGAGGATTGGGCGGAGGCGTACTTCACGGTCGCGAAATGCGCGTACTTTATCGCGAAGGAGACGAACCAGCTTCGCTGGTGGCAACGGTCCGCGCATTTCGCGCGGGTGGGTCTCGACAAGCCCCGGACGTCGACCCCGCTCTTCGTCAACCCGCTCGAACGAGACTTCGAGATCCACAAGTACCTGAACATGGCGCTCAGCAAGATCGGCGATACGAAGGGCGCGCTCGCGAGCGTGGGCAAGGCTCTCTCCGTGCGGCCCGATGACGAGCACCTCCTCTTCAACAAGCGCGTCTACGAGGAGTACGACGCTGTCGAAGGGTTCAAACAGAGCCTCAATCGCCTCGTTGTGGTCGGCAAGATCACGCGCGAAGTCCGCCAGCACCTGCAGGCCGTGCAAGAGAAGAACGCAGTGCCGAACGAGATCCGCAGAGAGACGCACGAGAACGACGCAAATGGGGTCGCGCCGAGGCCCGCGCCGAGAAAGACCCTCCCCCCGTTCGATCCGCGTCATTTGGACGTCGTCCTCTACGTGGGCTACAGCGTCGAAGGCTGGAACCCCGAGACGTTCAAGGAGAGCGGCCTCGGGGGCTCGGAGACGGCAGTCGTCGAGATGGGCAAGCGTCTCGCGGCCCTCGGGCACCGCATCCGCGTTTTCGGGGACTGCTTCCCGCATAATTTCCAGGGTACCCCCGCGCCGTCGCTTGAGGGATCGTTCGACGGCGTCGAGTATCTGCACTACGAAAAGTTCAGGGACGTTCAGTGTGACGTGCTCGTCTCGTCGAGGCGCCCCGAGGCCGTCGACGCGCCTGGGCTCGAGACGCGCCGCGCGATCCTCTGGGTGCACGACGTTCACTGCGGCGACCAGCTTACCCCCGAGCGGGCCGGGAAGTTCGATCTGATCTGGACGCTGTCGGAGTGGCACCGCAGGTTCTTCGTCTCGAAGTACCCGTTCCTCCAGGCAGCCGGCGACAAGGTCAAGGTCACGCGCAACGGGATAGACCTCCGGAGATTCGACAAGGTCGTGCCGCGCGACGGGCGCCGCGTTATCTACAGTTCGAGCCCCGATCGCGGCTTGCAGGCCGCGCTCGAGACGTGGCCCGAGATACGCGCCCGTGTGCCTGGCGCGGAGCTTCACGTCTTCTACGGCTTCAACAATTGGGAACCCTTCGCCGACGAGGGCCAGAGGAAAGTCATCGCCCACCTGAAGAAGCTCCTCGCCGAGACCGAGGGCGTTCGCTTCCACGGGCGAAAGGCCCAGGACTTCCTCGCGGAGGAGTTCTTGAAGAGCGGCGTCTGGGCTTACCCAACGTGGTTCCACGAGACCTCATGCATCACCGCGATGGAGGCGCAGGCCGCGGGTCTCCGCATCGTGACGTCGCCCATCGGGGCCCTGAACGAGACCGTTGGGCCACGCGGGATCCTGATCCCAGGCAATTGGCTCTCGGCGTCGTACAAGTCGAAGTTCGTCGACGCGGTGGTCGGTGCGATGCTCAAGGACGGCGACGAGGACAGGCGGGCGCTCCAGCACTACGCGCGAGAACATTTCGGCTGGGACGACCTCGCGAAGGAGTGGGAGAGCACGTTCCGCACATTCTTGCCTGGAGAAGCTGTCCCACCAGCCGCTTCGCCGGCGATCGAGCAGCGTCAGCCGCGAAGCGGGGTTGAAAGGATCAGGTCCGTGAATTCCAGCTCCATCGTCCACTGCGTCCTCACGGAGTACGCTTCCGGCGACCTCCTCATGGATGTCCGTAACCCCCTCAGCGAGAACACGGGTGGGGGTTGCCGGGCGGCTTTTCTCGGACTCGTGAAGCAGCTCCCGAAGTACGGGCACACGGTCCGCGCCTTCTCGACCTTCAAAGAGTCGATGGTCCTCGACGGCGTTGAATATCTTCCCCTGAGCGAACTGCACAACCGCGGTCGACCGAACGTCATGTGGGCCCTCTACGACACGAGGCCCCTCGGCACCCAGGCCGGCGTCTTCCGGATCGGCTCGCACCACACCTACCACGTCATCGCCCCATTCACGCACATCGACGTCAACACGATCCCCTGCCAAGCGGCCCTCGACCAGGTGAAACCGTTCTTCGCTCCGTGGTCGATCTGGGAGGTCCTCCCGAACGCGATCAATCCAGTCCCGGATTGGAAGCCCGTAGAGGGCCGGGTCGTCTACCACACGTCGCCCGACCGCGGCCTGCACAAGCTCGCCGAGATCTGGCCCGAGATCAAGGCGAGGGTCTCCGGCGCCACGCTTCACGTCGTCGGCAGGGTCGACGATTGGATTGCCGGGCACCTCGGGGGCCACGGCAGCGAGAACAGCGAGAGCGCCAAGCGGGCACGCGCCTTGAAGCAGAACCTCGCGAAGGCGCGGGAAGCGGGCGGCGTGGAGTTCTTCCGCAACCTCCCCCGCACCGAGCTTCTTGAGCAGCTCTCCCAGGCGAGCGTCTTCGCGTTCCCCTGCACGGTACTCCTCCCCTGCGAGACCTTCTCGGCCAGCGCCATGGAGTGCTGCAAGATCGGCGTCCCGGTGGTCATGACCCCGCAGGACGCTCTCGAATCGATCTACAAGGGGCACGTGCTGATGGTCCCGCCGCCGATCGAGAAGAACCTCGGCATGTTCGCCGACGCGGTGGTCCAGGTCCTCGTGGATCCGATCGTCCGGGAGCGGTATTCGAGGCTCGGCAGGGAGCTGGCCAAGGACTACACCTACGAACGCTCGGGGCGCATCCTCAACCGGATCATCTGTGAGCATACCGGCTTCGCGTCTCGGATCCCGATCGAAGGATCGGAAACTCGAAGTCCCGTGGAAGCCGACGGCGCGGTGATCCATGGCGGCTGAGAGGAGCGCGTTCGGGTACACGTTCAAGATCATCGAGCCCCACGAGCTAGACCCGAGATGCGAATTCTACTCGCCGGCGGAGTACGTCGAGCACGAGCCACCGTTCGAGATCTGGTGCCGCGGGATTAAGAAGGGCGACGTCGTCGTCGACGCCGGCGCCTGCTTCGGGGCCTACGCGTTCCCGGCGCTCTGCGCCGGCGCCAAAGTCGTCGTGTACGAGCCGTGGTCAGAGGGCAGGCGCGTCCTCGATCTGAACGCGAGGTTGAATCGATTCTCCGGTCTGACCGTTCGCCCCTTCGCCATATGGGACAAGACGCCTTTGTCGAAGGAGCTGTACGACCGGGTCTGGGGCTACCACTACCCGCACGCCGGCGAGATCGTGACGGTCAACCTCGACGACGACCTCGCCTCTATCGGCGTGACGCGCGTGGATTGGATGAAGTTCGACATCGAAGGCGCGGAGCTTCCCGCCCTGCTCGGCGCTCGCAAGATGCTCAAGAGAGATCTGCCGTCTCTCGTCATCGAGGACCACGACGACATCAACCCGGATCCCGCCTGCGTGGTCAGCAGGTACGCCGCCTCGATCGACAGCTCGAGGCGCATCCACAAGATGCTCGCGGACCTCGGCTACGTCGTGGAGGTCTTGCCGTGGAACTGTGGGCGCAGGTACATCGTGGCCCGTCATCCGAATAGACCCTCCAAACCCAGCAGCGACGCTGTCCCTCGTAACGCTCGCGACAGCATCGAGGGTCCGATCGGGCCATTCTATGTCCCGAAGGAGCCCGCCGAGACGCGGAGGATCTGCGTCGGCCTGTCGCGCGGGGTGTGGGGATCTTCCGGCGCGTACGATCGTCCCGAGGCGCGCATTCCCGAATACGAACACGAGGCTTTGAGCATCGAGGGCGTCAGGCGCGTGGTGGACATCGGCGCCGGCTGGGGCGCCTTCGCCGTCTGGGCCCTATCCCGTTGGGGGAACGGTGGCGCGAGCGCGAAGGATATCGAACTCGAGTGTTACGAGCCGAACCCGCTGGCCATCGAGTACCTGGCGGCGAACACGCGCGGATATAACGTCCGGATCCACCAGCTCGCAGTCTCTTCCGAGCCCAGCGTCGTGCTCAGCCGCAGCCTCGATTGGGGCGCCCTCCAAACCCATTCTCACGGGGATGGAGATGCGGTTTCTACCGTTCACCCGAGGGATCTCCCGCCGTGCGACGTCTTGAAATGCGACGCCGAGGGCATCGAGCCTGAGGTCTTCAGGAACTACCGGCACTTCAAGACGGTCAAGGCGATCATCTACGAGTGGCATGGAGGGGAGCACCGCAGAATCTTGCAAGAGATCTTCCGACCGACCGGCATGCGCTGCGTGCGGGACGACGACGGTCCGTGGGGCGGCGGCAACGGCTCGGCCGTCTGGATTCAGCCGTAGCTCACTTGAAGAGCTTGGTCTCGAGCCGCCGGATCTTGACCGCAGCCTCGCCGAGCGCCGCGCGCAGCTCCTTGATCTCCGCATCCTTGTCGCCGAGCTGGTCGAAGGCCTTCGAGAGCTTCTCGTCGTAGCGTGAGTCTTTGCCCGTCAGACCTTTGCGCAGCTCCTCCAGCTCGTGCACCTTGTCGAGGAGGTGGTAGCCGAGCGAGTGGATCACGTCGCGATGGACGAGGACGCCCTGACCGTCGGAGGCGGCTGGGCACTTGGCGATGAACCCGAGGACGTCGATGTTCGTGAGTAGCTCGCGCCTCTGCGTGCGGACGAAGAAGGTGTGGGACTTCGTTTGGACCGAGAGCTTCTCGGGCTCGTCGCGGGAGACGCTCGCCGGCCACTCTTTCGTCCCAGCCCGTTCGGGCGGCACGATGGGTTCGGCGCTCGGTGGGCGGGGAGCCGCTTCCCTGTAAGGGTTGCGGCCGGATTTCAGATCCGCGTTGTGGGCGACGATGTCCGCCTCCGCATCTGCGAGTCGATCGGGTTCATTGGTCGGGAACTGCGCGACGAGATCAGCTTTCATTCCTGCGATCCTCAGCATTCGAGAATTGTGGTTCAGACCGTGTCCGGGTCGATCTCGAGCACCGTGGGTGGCACGAAGACCGGGTCGGCGGGTGACGGCGGCACCAGCGTGACGTCGGGGAGTGTTTTCGTCGCGAGCGCGGGGGCAGCATCCGCGGGGATGAAGGCTGGAATGTTCGGCTGGGTCGTCGGCTGCGCGACGCTGCCGGGAGCGCCGGGCTCGTTAATCGGGACGGGTGGGAAGATCTGCGGCGGGCCGAAGTTCGACATGGTCATGAGGATACCATGAACGTTCTGAGGTCGCGACGTGTCACCTGTAGTCCTCCACCTTGAGGTCCTCCTCGATGCAGAGACGGCCCGTTTTCGGATGCAGGGTGAGCGTCGCGAGCCTCGTGGAGATGAGCGAGAGTGGTCCCGCGCAATCTTCGCATCGGAAAGTATCTCCGTCGCTGAACCTGAGGTGCGCCGCCAGCGGGTAGATCTCCTTGTGTTTGCAAGAGCCGCATTCGTAGACGTGAAACTCGCGCGTCATTTAAATCGCTCGCTCAATTTTCCTTGGCCGGGCGATCGGACAGACCCTTGCTGCGGCGGTACTTCACGTACCACTCGCATAGGTCGAGGAGGCTGAATCGCTCGAACGCGGAGATGAGCGCGGGAACGAGCGTAGGGGCGTACGTCTTGAACATCTCCATGAGTTCTTCGCGAGCCTTCTCAGTCGCCTGGTCCTTCCGTCTTTTCTTCGCGTTGTCGCTCCCGTAGTCGTTGATCATGGCGTTCCAGAGGTGCGCCGACCGTTCGTCGAGCCGCGCTTCCCTTTCCGAGACGTACTTGAGGACGTCGAGCATGACGCGTTCGATGGATGGCGACGGATCGCCTCTTCCTTCGTCTTCGCTGGCGCCTGGCGTCGCGCGCGACCGAGTGATGCCTTCGACTTTCTGCCCGCTCGGGATCTTGAACATGAAGCGCGAACGGTTCGGGTGTTCCCGGCCATGGAACACGAGCACGTAGATCGCTTCGTCGTCGAACTGGTACGCGGCGTCATGGCATGCGATCATTTCTACGCGACGAACGATCGCGTCGAGCGACACCTCCTTGCCGTAGAGGTCACGCTCATCCAGCTCGCCGATCTCGGTCTCGTGGCCATGATCGTCGCGATGCCGGATGCTGATGCGAACGATCTTCTTCCAGTCTTCCCCGTCGACGGACCGCCGCAGCTCTTGGGTGACCGCGACCATCACCTCGCGTTTGGTCTCGGCCTCGAACTCGTATGCGTCGCTCACGTCTGCGGCGCCGGTTCTTGGGGCTCGGGGGCGGGCTCGGCGGCTTCTTCGTCCGGTGGCGCTCCGAAGAACTGTCTCCGTAGTTTGTCGATCTGCGTGCCGCACTCGTCGCACATGGGCATCTCGACGTTCTCGAGGGCGGCGTTTTCACCGACGACGATGCCGAGGAGTAGCGCGGCTCGAATGGCGTCGGGAGGAGGCGCTTTCATCTCGAAAGCTTGCTGGGTCATGGCCATCGCGCTCGAACAATGCGCGCACGTTTCGGGGTGGAGGGGCATGCCCGGAACGTACCCGTCAATTTGACGGCGATCAATCCTCCGATCCCTGATCCCGTTCGATTTCGTCGAGGACATGGATGGGAGGTCCTTCAAGGAGGAGCCCCACCCTGTCGCCCTTGCCGGGTCTCCGCGGGATCGCATACCACTCGACGCCGCGGACGATCCACGTAGCCCCGTCGTTCTTCCCGTTTTTCTGGCGACGGACGGCGCTGTCCAAGGCCGGCTCGGGTCCGTCCAGCTCGACGAAGACGAGCTGCCCAGCGCGGTTCTCGATGAAGATCTTGTCGAGGATCTTCACGGATCACGCAGCCCGGCCAGCGTCGCCCGTGCGCACCTCGGATTTCGACTCCGCGGTCTTGCCGCTCGACGTGATCACGACGGGTGTCCCGAGGGCCTCGCCGAGCATGAGCGCGTAGCATGTCGATCCTTCGGGAGTCGATATAATGGAGTCCGACAGCATCGGCTCGGCCGTTTTCAGCACGTTGCCGAGCGCTTCCTGGGCGACGAGATCATTTGGGATTTTGCGTTGGAATTCCTTGATGACGCGTCCCTCGTGCCTATAGCCCCAGCAAACCTCGATGCGGGGGCGCGTGACGAGCTTGTCGAGGTGCGTGAAGGCGAGCCCGTCACACCCGCCGACGACGTCGAGCGCATAGCGGGCAAGCACCGCGTCGAACGGACCAGAGCGGAAATCCTCCTGCCAGGCACCGGTCTTATTGTGGTCGTCCGCCGAGAGCGCGTCCCACTCACGCCCGCCCGTCGGCATAGGTCCAGCCCCGTGACGCGTGCAGTACGTCCTCAAGACGCCGAGCCGCTCTGCGCGCCCCGGAAACCCGGCCAAGGTGAGAAGCTTGTCCGCGTTCTCGAACGTGCACGTGCTCCACGTCGTGTACGGATGGAAGCCCCACCACTCGTCGAGGAGCACGCCCTGCGCGCCCTCGAAGATGACGTGGCCGTCCCCGGCAAGCTTGCGCGCGAGAAATGTCTCGTCCACGATGTTTGTTCGCGCCGCGAAGTTCTCGTAGATGGCGATGATGTCGTCCACGATCGAGTGATCCCTGAGGACGTTGAACTCCAGGTCGATCGCGTTCTCGGGCCAGAGCAGATCCAGCTCGGCTATCTCCACGAGCTTGCGCTCCCGCACGGACGAGAGCTTCCATTGGAGCGTCTTCGGGTCGGCGAGGTCGCGCGCGAAGACGCAGTCCTCCCTCTTGTCCACGAAGTCACGCATCGTCTCACCGATGCCCATGCCGCAGCTTCCGTGGACCCCGCTGCCGCCGTGCACGCGACGGCGTGCGATCTCCTGGAGGCGGTTCGCGGCGACGTGGAAAGGCGTCGTGATGAGCGCGTCTCGCTCGACGTGGAGAAGGCTCCACGGGTTCGTGATCCCGACGGATTCGAGGTGCCGCGCTTCGCTCGCGGCGAAGATGGGATTGCACATCATGAAGCGCGACAGGAGCGTGCGCGCTCCCGCGAACGTCCCCGAGCCCCACTGAGCGAAGCAGTGGTGGCGCCCGTCATCCGTCACCACGTTGTGCGCGGCCTGCGCGCCCCCGTTGTGGCGAACGACGAGCTTCGTGCCGTGGCGACGGGTCAGGTAGTCGACGATGGAGCCCTTGCCCTCATCGCCGAACCCCAAGCCCGCCACCGCCGTTACGTTCGCCATTACTTCGTTACCTTTTTTCTTGGTTTCAGGATTTCCCGTGCGGCGACGCACAAGTCGAACAAGCTCTTTGCGTCTTCGCACTGCTCCGCTTGAGCGAGCAAGCGGTAAGCCTCTTCGATGCGATCGTTCACCGCGCAGGGGCAGTCGTCGCAGGTCGGCGAGTGCCCCGGATTATATTTGCTGCAATCATGGCCGCAGCTCGAGCACTTCGTCATCTGCACATCTGGAGGGCTATGAGGCCCAGGACGATCATGCTGACGGCGAAGACGTGCTCGCCGAACTTGGTGAAGGCCGCATCGAGGATCTTGCGCATGTCAGAGCCGCTCGTTCTTGTCCGAGCGCCCCGCCTTCGCGGGCAGCGCGCCGCCAGTGCCGACGTTCGCGAGCGCGCGGTCCTTGGCGATCGCGTCGACGCTCGAGGTCGCGACGTGCACGATGCTGTCGCGCGCCCCGACGTCCTTGAGATCCGCGGCGAGCGCGTCGCTTGTCGTGGTGCCCTCGCAGATGCCGACGGTCGCGCCGATGACCTCGCAGATGGCGCTCGGGTCCTCGAGCTTGATCACGTTCTGGCCGAGGTGTGTCTTCCAGAAGTTCTCGAGCTTCGGGTCGCTGTAGTGGTTCGTGCCCTTCGGGATGATGAAGAACACCTCCCAACGCTCTTTGACGGCCGCGACGATCTCTTCGAGCGACGCGTCGCCCTGCGCGCCGTCGCCGATCAGGGCCGCAAGCTCCGCCTTCGTCGAGCGCGCGTATGCCATCTCATCGCCGATGAGGAAGAGGTAGCCCTTCAGGCCGCGCTTCTCGAACGCGTCGCAGCTCGTGCGGTGCGCGAAGAAGTAGAGCGCGTTCTGGTACGACTCCTCGTAGCTGCCGCCGCCACCGCCTTCGAGGTAGATGTGCGTGACATTGTCGTCCATCTCGATCCCGCTCTCGAACTGACCGATCTGGAGCGGGGCCAAGTCACCGCACGGATGATCGCCGATCGATCCGAAGAGGATCTGCGGATCCTCGATGTATCCCTTGCGGAGCAAGAGGCCCATGAGCTGGGGGAGCTTCTCCTGGAGGATCCGAGGCACGCCGGCCATGGAGCCCGTGACGTCGAAGATGACGCCGATGGGGCGCGAGTTCGGGTGCTCCTTCGAGTCGCGTGCTTCGCGAATTTTGCCGTGAATGTTGAGCGTGTCGTGGACCTTGGCCACCGACGTGCCCGCGCGAATGGCTGCGTCGTGGATGAAGGTCGGGGTGCCGGTCGCCGTGCGTGTCGCGACGCGGTCTTTGTAGAAATCGTCGCTGTATGAGCTGCTTCCCATGGGATCTCTCTTTCTTTATCTATACTTACGTCATTTGCCGGCCATTTGATTTGGCGTGGTTCTAGTAAAAGTTATAAGTACTCTTTCATGGGATTCAAGGTGTCGCGCGGCGCGTTCGTTCTGTTCGCGTCACGTCTTCCGGCAGCGTCGCGAGCACCGCGTCGTTCTGGCGCTCCATCCACGTATCGAGGGTGTCGCCTTCCTCGAAGCACGCGACGTAGGCCGTCTTCGGGGAGAACCGAATCCCGCACCGGCTGCAGGGACTTCCTCCTCGCGGGCCGATGTCATGTTGCAATTGCTTTCCCATTTCCCATCATCTTTCTCCTCGCTCTTGGGGACCATCCTGAAGTACCTGCCGAATTTCGGCGGTCGCGCGTTCGTTCTTGTCGCGCGCGAGGCGAGTCGCATCGTAGTGGCTGTCGCACTCCTCCACGATCTCCACCTTCGAGGCATGGATGTACCAGTCGTGGTCTGTTTCGACGTTCTCGAACGCGAGGAGGAAGAACTTGTAGTCCCGCCCAGCCACACACTTGAGCTGATCTCCTTCTGGGATACCCATCATCCAAGTCCATCCCAGGCGGTGGTCGATCGTGTCTTTCCGGGCGACGTGGTCGACGGTGCTGACCCGATCTCTCCCGTCGTCCACCGCGCCGTAGAGGGTCGGCGAGTTGACGACGTAGACGTGCCAGTCCGAGAGCAGATCATCGTAACGGGTGGAGTGGTCACCCCAGCGCTCCATCTGGAGCTGGAACAGGTTCTCGCGGATGCGCTCGTCCAGGGCCCGCAAGATGCCGAGACCGACGCCGTGCCTGACGGGGAGATCGATCTCGTCCTCCTCGGCGGCGCTCACGTGCGCCCCTCGGTCGCCAAAAGGGTGTTGAGGCCCGTCCGGCACATGTCGAGCCGGGTCCGGAGGAACTGCTCCACCTGGGCGGCGAGGTCCTTCACGACGGCCTTCTCGGTTTTTCCGTAAGAGAAGAAATACCCGCCGGGCGTCTCGTAGTCGGCGCTCGCGGCGAACTCCCGCCTCGCGTCGGCCAGGTAGCCCGTCGGGTCCTCGCGGATCCCGACGACGAAGTCCACGTTGAGCGCGATCTTCAGCGCGTCCTTGATGATTTGCAATTTGGGATCCATGCGTCGGTCGCTTTTCATCGTCGTGCCTGTTCGAGGTCGCGAGAAGCTTCCTCGATGGCTCGCCGCAACTTGGCCCTAGCTTCCTCTTCGCGTTTGCCGTCGACAGCGCGGCCCGCCGCGAGAATGTCGTCGATTGCGAACACCCTTTGGGCTGCTCGCGCGATCCGCGTGATGTCCGCGCGCAGACGGTTCTCGATCTTCATGGGCATATCTTCAAGCTCCTTTGGCATCGGTGCCCCCAACCTGCGCTTCGACGAGCGCTCCGCTGATGACTTCTCGCAGCTCGTCGAGCTGGCGCAGCGCCTGTACGAGTCGGGCTCGGTTGGCGATCGTGACGAGGACCTCCTCGATCGGTCGCGCGTCGCCAGGAGCTTTCCCGAACGCTGCCACGAAATGCGCGACGTCGCCGAAAACTTCGCGGATGATCTTGGCCTCAGCGATTTTGTCGTGGCCTGGGGAGAAAAAGCTCCCGACGCCGAGTTCGGTGCCGCACCCGCACCAACAGACTCCAGTCGGCATCAGTTTCTTCGGTTTGGACAACGGTTCCATGTTCTCTCTATGCCGGGATCGCGAGCGGCCTGTATTTCGGTTTCCCAACGACGCTCTCGAGGAGCGCGTCGAACTCCTCGTGAAGCTTGCCCGCGTCGTCGGGACGCTTGCTCTGGTTCTCGATGACGAGGCTCGAGATGAACGTGCGGACGGGCTTCGGTACGGCGTCCGGCATGCGCCCGGTCGCGACGTCGCCGCCGAGGAGCGCGACGATCGTTTTGCCAAGCATGTAGAGGTCGGTTTGCGGCGTTGGGGGATTCTTCTTGAAGATCTCGGGAGCGTAGTACGCGCGGTAGGCTTTGCTGATCGCCTTCACGTGGTTCTTCTTGGCTGGCCAGTCCTGGACGGCGTAGCACCAGTCGACGATCTTGCAGCCGTGGCCCGTCGGGTGAATGAGCAAGTGCGGCGGGATGACGGCGCCGTGGACGACGAGCTTCTGCCGGTGTACGTACCAGAGCCCGGCGAGGCAGCGCTTGAACATCCACACGGCGTCGCGGTAGTCGATGCCCTTCGGGTACGCGGCCATCACGGCCGAGAGCGGGACGTGTCCGTCGGCGAGCTGGATCACGTTCACCCGGCGCACGGCCCCGCGACCTGCGCGGAGTGAGAAAGAATCCAGTGGCTTCGGGAGGTAGCGGTAGAAACGCTGCTCGACCTGTTTCTTCGGGTACATCGCCAAAAGAACGCGCGCTTCGTTCTCCATGAAGTCGTTGTCGCCCGCCGAAGAGGCGATCTTGAATGCCGCCTGGTTCTCCTTGCCGTCCTCCTCATAGGTGCAGCGGTAAACGTCTGCAAGATCTCCCTCGGCGTAGAGATCCGTGACCACGTACTTCCGCTTCGGCGTCTGGATGATCTGCGCGTCCATCCTCGCCTTCGCCGGCGCAGGTTCGTGCGGTTTGTTGTCGCCGTAGGAGCCGGAGGCGATCTTCTCTTCGGCCTTCTTCTTCCAGTCGGTCAGCTTGCCGAACACTTCCGCGGCGAGCTGCAACTCCTCGCGCTGCCCGTCGTACTTGTCGGGGTGCACGACGAGGACCATCTGGTGGTAGATCTTCTTGAGCGCCGCAAGCTTATCCGCGGGGCGCGCGCCGGCGATGGTGAGGAACACGTCCTCGGGGCACCGCGCGCGAAGGAGCACGGCCTCGACGGCCTTGAGGTCGCTCAGCACGAGCCCCTCATCGCGTATTTTGCCACTTCGCGATCCCGTACCCGCCGAACGCACACGTGAGGATGAGAATCAGTTGCATCGCCACGTCGGGCCAAGTGTAGTGGCTCACGTGTCTTCCTGTTCGGCCGAAAAGTCGCGCTCGACGTAGACCCATGTTCCCGGCGCGAACGACCAGATGACGTCTTGGCCCATCATGTTCTCGCGGTCCGCGTGGTCCGGGTCGTACACAATTCCGCTGAGGGCCCCGCTGTCCTCGCAGCACACGTTCTCGGCCATGCATCGCTTCTTGTCGCCGGAGGCGAGGCTCACGACGAACACTTTCACGGGGATGCCCGAGTCAGACTCGTAGTTCTCGATCTTGATCATGGTCGACCCCTATTTCTGCCTCTCGAACTTCTCGAAGCCGGTGGATATGAGCGCGCGCCACACGTCCATGCGCGTGAACTTCATGCCCGGTGGCGAGAGCTTCTCGAGCTTCTCGATGAGTTTCTCAGCTCGCTTCGGCCAGTCGTCCGGCACGCGGAGCGAGAACTGGATCGTCTTCAGGGCTTTGTCAGCTTTTCGCATGCTCCTGAAGATAGGGGCTGCACGGGCGAAATGCAACCCGAGTAACATTAGAGACGTGTCACTTGACACCCAACTCCGGAAGGCTACCTTGCTGGCCATGACAGCTCGCGCCATCGGTTCCGGCACCATCTCGTTCGGCCTCGTGTCGATCCCCTTCAAGGTCTACACCGCTGCTTCCTCGCACAACCTCTCCTTCAACTTGCTCCACAAGAAGTGCACGAGCCGGATGAAGCAGCAATATCGTTGCCCCGTCGACGACGAGATCGTCGAGCGCACCGAGATGGTGAAGGGCTTCGAGTTCGCGAAGGATCAGTACGTCACGTTCAGCGAAGAAGAGCTGAAGAAGCTCGAGTCAGCGAAAGTCGACTCGCTCGAGATCACGGAGTTCGTCCCCGAGGCGACCGTGGATCCCATTCATGTCGAGAAGAACTTCTACATAGGTCCCGACAAAGGGGGCGACAAGGCCTTCCAGCTCCTCGCCCAGGCGATGAAGCGCACGAAGAAGGTCGCTGTCGGGCGCTACTGGACGCGTGGCCGGCAGCAAGTCGTGCTCATTCGGCCGCACCATAACGGGCTCGTCATGCAGTACATCTACTACGCGAACGAGGTTCGTAGCTACGACGAGGTCGGCGTGGGCGGCGCCACTGCGTTCAAGGACATCGAGCTGGACATGGCGGACAAGCTCATCGCGCAGCTCTCGACGGCGGAGTTCAAGGCCGATCGTTACCGCGACGAGTACCAGGACCGCGTGCGCTCCGCTGTGGACCAGAAGGTCGCCGGGCTCGAGGTCTCTTTCGTAGAGGAAGCGCCGAAGGCGATCATCACGGACCTCTTCGAGGCGCTCAAGCGCAGCCTCGTGGGGTGACGTGAGGCTCCACCTGCACGACGACACGCCCGCGGGGCCCGGTGACAAACACGGGCCCGAGGGACCCACGCATTGCGGGAGCGTGACGGTCGATTACGATCGCGAAGGTGAACGAGCTTCTCGAGGGCCGTAAGCTCGAGGTCGTCTTCGACGGGGAGGAGCACGACGGGTTCGAGATCATCGAGCTGAAAGATTTGGGGTGAACAGATGGTTTGGGCCTCGTTCGACGATGGCGACGGGAGAACGTGCGAGATTTGTGGTGACGCCTTCGATGAGCTGGTCGAGTGTGAGGGCTTCCTCTGCTGCGACGCGTGCGTCAAGAAGCACGGCTCGAAGCTCGCGGAGTACGCTGACGACTTGGACGACGACATCCGGAATTCGTGAGGCTCCTCGAGTGATGCACGCACGCGATCACCACCCGCGAAAGAGGCGCGCCCAGCGATCCGAAGAGGTCGTGCACTGCGGCAAGATACGGTTCGGATCGCTCGTGAAGGCGCGGCATCGGGCGCTTCTCGACAACGCCCGGTATAAGACGAAGCATTACATCTACAGGTGCCCGCGCTGCAATGCCTGGCACATGACCCACAAGCCCGGATCCGACGCCATCGACGTCGCGCCGGATTGGTCTCCCGTCGTCGACAAGGGCCCCGGCCCGAAGCGGGGTGCGCTTCCCACGACGACGATGATCGTGCTCCGATGGTTCCACGGGACCATGGCCGCGCTCGGCGACGAGGACGCGTCGAAGCACGCGGCGATATTTCACCGCCTGGATCGCAACCTCCGTCGCCGCGGCGTGCTCTAGAACCCTGGTCCGGGCTGGCGGAGCTGACCACGCCACGCCTGGATCGCGCGCTCGATGGCGAGGAGGTCCTCGTCCTCGGCGGCCGAGCCCGTCGTCTCCTTGAACATGACGAGCGCGCGGCGGAGGTGCTCGGAGTACCGACAGAGTCCGCTCTCGGGATCGAGGTGTTGCACGACGAAGGGGTGCGTGCGAGCTTCGACGCGATTGAGCGTGGGCATCTGGAAATCGCCGAGGTCGCCTACGAGGTGGTTCATGATCGAATGAAGAAGCGGCCCCCGCTGTTTTTGGCGTAAGCTTTCGCGCCTTCGGCAAACACTCCGAAATACTCCCAGAACTGCGGGTGACTTTCGTTGAGTTTGCGCGGCAGTCTTTTGTCCTTCTTGAGCGCGAGAAGGAACAGATCGACGATATCCATCTTGTACCCGAACCGTCCGACCGGCTGCCCGAGCTGTTGCGAGTAGGCGTAGGAGGCCATCTCGTAGCCGGCATCCCAGACTTGTTCGTCCGTGTCTGAGTCGAGAGGCTTGGTTCCTTTTGGGGAGGAAGGATGCAGGCGATCGTTGCTCATGAGATTTCCTTCACTGCGGCTTGTTGAACAGCGGCCCGACGAGCGTTGCCGAGTAGCCCGTGGGCATTCCGGCGTTGCCGTACCACACGATGACCTCGCAGCCGTTACCGTTCACGCCTGACGGATCGACGCCGACGCCGGCTGCCACGAGCACGACGCGCACGATGGAGACGTTGGCTCCGAGCTGGGTTGGGTAGTCGATCGATTTCTGATCGATGGTGGTCGACGGTAGGCCGCCGGTGGCTTGGCCGCGCACCGTCACGAAGCTTCGCGCGAAATTCGGGTCGAGTCCCTGGGTCCCGACGATGCTCGGGTTCTGGGGCGTCGCCACGGCCCCGAGCACGAGGAGAAATGTTCCTGGGAAGGCGCCGCGGAAGATTGCGGCGACGCCCTTCCCAGTGAACACGGGGTTGCCCGAGACGATCGTGATGACGCCGTGTGCGATCGGCTGCAGTGGCGCGGCGGCGTAGTCCGTCACGGCGACTCCACGCCCTTCCACACCACGACTTCAAAACCGTTGCCGTTCGTACCCACGGGATCCGTCCCGACGCCCGCGATAGTCAGGACGATTTCGATCTGGGTGACGCCGACGCCCGGTGTCGGGCTCGTGATGTACGCGACGGCGATCTGCGTGATTGTGGTGACGGGCGGCGCGATGTTCGGGTCACCCCTCACCGTAACGAGCGTGCGTGCGTCGGGCACCGCGGGGAACGTCGCGCCGGGTTGGTCGGGGAGCGGTTGGAGCGCGCCGGCGTTGCCCGGAAGTCCCTGGTCGAGTGTAAGGATGAACGCTCCCTGCCCGGACCCGGACGCGGGATCTCTCGTGACCGTGGGGAGTGCGCCCTTGCCGGTGAAGATGACGGGTCCTCCCGGCGTGCCTGAGGGGATCGTGACGAGACCTTGCACGATGGGTTGCACGGGCGTGACGGCGTAGTCGCTCATAGCTCTTGACCTTTCTTTCCGGGGATCGAGGTGCTGCACGACGAACGGGTGGGTACGGGCTTCGATGCGCCCGAGCCTGGGTGTCTGATAATCGCCAAGGTCGCCTACGATGTGGTTCATTGTCGGGTTCGGCCGCGTCGCTTTCGCTTCTCGCGCTCCTCGCGCTTCAAGGCGTCGTACAGGTTGATGACGTAGACCTCGTGCCAATATTTTTGCGCGTCGGCAACTGATTGTTCGGAAGGGCGCGCATGTTCCATCCGTACTCGAGTGGCGAAATTCGCCAAGGTCTTCACCGCATCGTCCATCGACTCGGGCACTTCATCGTGAGCGATCGCGTTAGCGACGAAGCGTTCCTGTTCAGGGAATTCGCGCTCCATCCGTATCTGGTACGCCGTCTGTCGAGGCATCGTTCGCCCTATGATACGAGAGCGTTGCGCGTGAACCAAAAACGGAAAAATCTTTGTGGCAAACAGCGGGCGCGCCTAGTCCGGCTCGAACGGACGTCCAAGAGTTTCTACAGTCTCCTGCTCTACCACTGAGCTATAGGCGCGTATTTCTGCTTTTCGTAATTCAGTGCGCGGGGAAGGGCTCGAACCTTCGACATCCACCCTACACCAAGATGCAGAATGGTGCTCTACCACTGAGCTACCCACGCAGGCGGGGACGGCTGGATTTTCACCAACGCCGCGGCATATCCGCGAACATCCCCATAGAGCCCTCTCACCGAGTTGAACGGCGGACCTCTCGCTTAGAAAGCGAGTGCTCTAACACTGAGCTAAGAGGGCACGTGCTGCTGCGTTATTTGAGAAGGGGAAGCGACGACAAATGCCGCTTGAGGTCCTCCCTTCTCGCGGGCATGAGCCCGATCGACATGAGCGCGTCGTTCCACGGCGCGTCCGGTTCACGGATCGTCACGTGCGCGACGCCACGTTTCGCCAGCCGCTCTGCGAGGGCCACGAGGGCGGGCTCGTCCGGAACGGCGAGCACGATGGCGTGCGTGTCGTGGGGCAGGTTACCTGGACTCGACTCCCCGGCCGCGTGCACCAACATGGCGCTCTGCAGGCCTCTCGGGAGGTCTTTCCTGACGATCACGAAGTGGGTCAGGGGGTTTGCAACGGTTCGGGGTTTCCCCGAATCACTGTAGCAAGGAGCAGGTCATGGAGAGCAGTGTAGCCAGCACGAGCGTGCCGTCAACCCCCTCCGTGTTAGACTGACTGCGATTCGGGACGGACGGATGCAGACGCCAACCCGAGGCTGTTCGAAGCGACTGCATGCGTCCAAGGACTGGTTCTGAACCTTGAAGACGCTCCTCGGCCCACGGCGAAATGAATCCAGGGTCGAGCGCGATCCCAAACGTGATGGTGGGCTGACCGACATCGGTTGCCGAGTAACGAGACGTTGTCATGTGTAACTCCGTGACTTCGTATCGAGCGAGATGTGGCTGCAATCCACGTTGAGCCCGCTCGGCGACCGATTCGGTCAGCCCACAAACGGGCTCGACCTAAAGCTCAAAGCCGATTTGAAGGCGCTGTTGAATTCAGTGCTCGCGCTCCTCGCTCTTTGTGGATGCCCCAACGTGTGCAGCGCGTATCGGAACGCAAAGCGAAACCGGCGAAACCGGCTAAACCGCCGCCATTCATGCGCGATGGTTGCACGTCATACAAGCAATCCTCGACGGTCGATGCTTGCGCCTTGCCGCTGGCCGTCGTAACAGGCTGGCGCCCGTGTTGATGGTCGAACTCTATGCAGGGCTCGCCGCCGTGACGCTCCACCTCTGCGGCTGCAAACCCCCGGTGAGCCGCATCGGATCGAAGGCTGGCTACGCGGCTGCCATCGTGCAGACCCTGGGCGTGGAGGACCCTGGCCAGTTTCTGCTCGTGGACACCGACCCGTCCGTCGTACAGGTCCTCCGATCCCTCGTCTCGCCGGAGGGCAGGCAAGCCATCGCTGCCCTCTTCGTAAAGTGGCCAGAGAGTCGCGAAAAATGGGAGGCCCTGCGTAAGGAGCGCTTCATCGGTCACCGTGAGGCGGCCCGCTGGCTCTACGTGACGGCCGCGAGCCGCGGGGGCATTGGCGGGTTCAAGGGCAAACACAAGCTCAGGCCTAGCGTGAGGGGTTTCATCCCCACCCTCGCGTCGCTCCGCTCGCGCGTGATCTCCCTGAAGCTCGACGAGCGGCGCTTCGACATCCGGTGCTGCAAGGCCGAGGACATCGAGCCGGTGCGCGGGGCGACGGTCTATCTCGACCCGCCCTATGCCGATTGCCAGTCGTACGCGGGCGGCGGGGCGGCCGGCTCCGCGGCGCTCGCCGTCTTCCAGCGCTGGTCCTCGGCGGGCTGCCGCGTCGCGCTGAGCGAGCGGAGAAGCTCCCTCGACCTCGACGCCGAGCGCATCGATCTCACGACCGCCCGCCGCGCGCAGTTCAGGCGCTCGATGACGAGGTCGTCCCAAGAGTTCTTGTGGGTGTCGCGGTGACGTGGGTCACAGGCTGATGATCGAGTACCTCAAAGGCGACGCGACTTGTCCCAGGCCGCCGGCCCGAAACTGATCATCCGCATCTGCAACACGCTCGGCGCCTGGGGCCGCGGCTTCGTCGTCTCCGTCTCGCGCCGCTGGCCTGAGCCCGAGCGCTATTACCGGAGCTGGCACCACGGTAGTCCAGCGAGAGCTGGCTATCCGCGGTCTATGTATTCTTCCGGGCCTTCGTCCTGCGCATCGATTCCTGCACGGTCGTGTGGTCCATGTGGAGGAGCTTGCCCATCTCGGAGCTTGAGTAGCGGAAGCGTTCGCGCAGGAATTCGATGATCGCGTCGCGCGCGAGCACGGTGTTCGTGTGCCGCGACGAGCCGAGCGCGGCCCGGATGAGCGCGCCGTGCTTGCGCGCGAGCCCTCTCACTTCGTCGAGGACTTCGAGTTCCTGCAAATCGCGCATGACAGCTTTGACGTCGGCTTCGGATCGTTTCTGTTTCTGCAAGGCGCACCTGTCGAGAAAAGAGGTGGGAACTGACACGCTGCGTGATCCTCGAAGGAGGACTGGGGGAGGGGCACTTCATACGAGCGTCGTGACTGGGCCAACTTTTTTGCGGCACGCTGCGTCACGTCACTCGTCGTCGTCGGTCTCGTCTGGCGGCTCGTCGCTGGCTTCGTTCTCTTGCGTCGTCCTGCTCGCGCGATCCTTCGCGCCTTCGCCCGCGAGCTTCATGGCGTTCTCGAACTTCGCAAGGAGCACGTGCTCGCTCGAGACGACGGCGGCGCCGTTGCCGAGGAGCCTGGCGTCCGCGAAGGCCTCCTCGACGTTCTCGCGCCACGCGCCGGTGGTCTTCTTTCTCCGGTGCTCGGCCCGATAGGGCCCCGTCACTTTCAGGGTCTGCACGTGGGGAGGGCGGGGTTTGTCTCCGCGTTGCCGCGGACGGTGAAGATGCGCGCTCATCATTTTTGGGTCCGCGTACCCCTTCGGGTATCGCGAGGCGCGTCAATCTCGTCTCGCGGGCCGCGCGTGTCAACGGACAATCTGCGTTGACGATGACGGCGAGTTACCGTAATTCTCGGAGTACGGCCCTATAACCTCTGCGGGCTGGTGCGGCGACGGGCCGGTTCGCAGAGCGGCCGTCATCCCATGTGGAAACGAGTCGTCTGCCTGCTGTCCGGTCACGTCTGGGGACCCATGGAGCGTCACGAGGTCGGAGTGACGGCGCACCTGCATCACCGGATCGAGGGCGTAGTCGTGATCTCGGTGCGCACGTGTGAGCGTTGCGGTGCGCAGGAAAAGATCTGATGCGCGCGTTTCATAGCCTGCGATCCGAACCCCTCATGCGGAAACGTGGCGCCCTCGCGTCGCTCTCTCCCGAGACGCGCGCGAAGCTCAACGCGATCATCGGCACGCGCAGCACGAGGCGCGCGGCGACGTTACTCGGCGCGTCGGACGCCACGCTCGCCATCCTGCGCGAACCGTACGGGACAGCTACCCCTGGGACGGTCGAGCGGTTGACGAAGGCGATCGAGGCCGTTTCGTTCGAGGTTCGGCCCGAGCGCTAGTCGAGCGGGACCTCGCGCACGGAACGGATCGCGCGCGCGTCCCAGAGCACCAGCTCCGGGTTCGTGCTCATGCCCGCGCGCGTGAACGCGCCGGCGACGCCCGCCTTGCGGAGCCTCCGGAAGAGGTCCGGGTCGTGGCCGCCGCGCACGTCGGCGAGCAGTCCCTCGATGCGGATCTCGACGACGGCGGGCTCGGGTCCCGGCTCGATACCGAGTGCCCGGAGAAATTCTGGTCTCCAGAACTTGATGTTGTACGGCTGGTTCGCGAGGTTGACGAGCGCCTCGGCGTCGTAGGTGCCGTTCTCGACGAGCCTGATGTCGCGCATCGCGTACTCGTACTCGTTCCTGCTCAGGAACCTCCTGTCCTTCTCGATGAGGGCACGCAGCGCCCCCGCGAGGTTGAGGATCGCGTCGCCCTTGAGGCCCTTGAGGAAGTCCCACTTCTTGCTCGCGCGACCCACCCAATAGTGCGGGTTGCCGCTCACGTAGAGGCCCGGACCAAGCTCCGAGGTTCTACCCTTTTCCCCGTAGGCCGCCATCAAGCGGATGCCGGGCCGCGAGAGCTTGGTCCTCACCCCCTCGGGATCGTCGGTGACGTGGTAGGTGACGAACTGGCCGTCCTCGACGAAGCCGACGCCGGGCACGTCGTCCATCTCGGACGTGTCGTAAATGGACGTGTGGTCGATCTCCTCCACGCGATCACTCACCGAAGAGCGACTGCTGCCGCAGGATGACCCGCATCTTGTGGGTGAACTCGTCGATGCTCTCGCAAGCTTTGTCGTAGGCTTTCTCGGTTTCGTCGATCTTCATCAAGAGCCGCTCGTGGGCTTCCCCGGTCTCGACGAGCCGCTTGAGGAGGCGTTCGTACTTCTCGAAGTCATCGGGGGAGCCCGCGTGTAGCTTAGCCTCGTCGCGGGCGCTCAGGATGGCGGGACACGTTAGCTTCGACGTCATTCGTTCACCCGGCTTCAGTTGGGAACGGCAGCTTGCGCTGTCTTCCCAGCAAGAGTCATCGACCATGTCTTCGACATGTTCAATTACTGCGCCACCACACGAGGCCGGCCGGCGACACGTGCGTATGCCCATCGTACGTGCCGAGGAAATGCGCGGCGCCGTCGGAGTCGACAGCTTCCTCCGCGGCCTTCTCGACGTCGAAGCCGACGATCTTGATCGCCTGCGCGGCTGCGTCGGCCTTGCCGTAGATGTCTTCGAGGTACGCCATCGGGTCCCGGAGCGACGACTCGGTCAGGCTCTCGGCAAGCTCGTCGACCTCGCTGGATTTGGGCGCGCGCCGGTCGCCGTCCTCGTCTTCTTCGGGAGCTTCGAAACCTTCGCCCTCGTACCTCTGCCAGAAGCTCTCAGGATCGTTCTCGGCCTCGTCGTTGCACATGTCGTAGTTCGAGTCGTAGGCGTCCGAGTGGAGCGCGTCGCGTAACTCCTTGATGTCGATGTGCGATTCGATGAAGTTCTTGTTGAAGATCTCGGGCTCCTGCTCGAGGTCTTGGGTGACGATGGCGAGCGCAAGCTCGTGTTCTTGATCCTCGCTCTCAACGACGATCCATTCCCGGTTGCCCGCCTCCACCTTGTAGACGGTACCGGTGCCGAAGCTCCTGAGCGCCCGGTCCTCGTCGATGACGAGGTCCTCCACCGGGATGTCGATCTCGCTGGAGATCTCGGCGAGGATCTCGTCCTCGTTGTCGTAGTCTACGGAATTCCGGGCCATGCGTTCCTTACTCGCTCATTCCCAAGCGTAGGTGTCGACGAACCCAGCGCGGTGTGGGGTCGTGCCGCGCGCAGGTGGAGCCTTTGGTTTCGGTCGCACGAGCAGCAGCGCTTGGTGCTCCTCGAGAGCTTTGCTCGCCGCTACACGCGAATTGTAGATGCCGTAAGCGAAACCGCCCGCAAGGCCGATCGCTGCCCCGAGCGCGCCGTAACGCGCGGCTTTGCCATCCGTCGCGTAGCCAGCGGCGACGCCGATCACGCCACCCACGAACGCGGTCATCATCATCGACGGTGCGCCGAAGGCGCGGAGCTTCATGCGATCGACGATGGCTTGCTCCAGGGGATCTCGCGTCGGCAGAGGGAGCGGCATGCGCAGCCTGTCAACCTGTTGACCAGTGAAGTACGTCACGCGCTCACCATCCCCATGAGTCCGCGTGCGCATAGGGCGACGAGCCACCGGGGCTCGCGTGGCCCCACGGACCGTACGGCGTCATGCCGCGGTTCCAGCCAGCCTGCTGGTTCGCGCCTGCATAGTAGTACGCGGGTGCCGCGAGCCTCGGGCGCGCTTTCGGAGCGGGGGCGACCGCGTTGAGCATCTTCGAGAGTACGGACGTGCCGCGCGGCACCATCAGGTGGTTCGCGACGAGCAGGCCCCCACCGACGAGGAGCCACGTCTGCGTCGGGCCGAGCTTCTTGAAGAACTTGCTGGCGCGATCGGTGAGCGAGCCGCCGGGGCGAGGACGGTGCGAACGGTCGCGAGGCTCGGGGCGCCCGAGGACGAGCCTTTTGTGCCGTTCGCCGCGTTCGGGCTCTTCCTCGCCAGACTCGTGTTCGTCTTCCCCCTCAGCCTCGTCGACTTCTGCGTCAGCTTCTTCGGCTTCATCGGCCGCTTCCACGGCCTCTTTGGATTTCTCGTGAGCGGCTTCCTGGCGTTCACGGATCTTCTTGAGCACGAACGGTGATGCGGGGCGGGATTCAGCGGCCATGCCCGAAGGGTATCATCCCGTTTTCAGGGCTCCAAAAAGCGTGCATTCCTTGTCGCGGGTCACATCTAGGCAAGCGCATCACGACGAGCGCAGGTGTCCCACGACCTCGAAATCGCCGAACTCCCCGGTCGTAATGCTCGGGCAGCCGCCATCGACGACGGTCCCGTCCGGCATGACTTGGGGGTTCATGAAGAAGCCGTGCCCCGGTCCCGTCGTCCATTCGACGCGGAGGTGTTCCTCTTTGCTGAGGCTGCGACCGATCTGCCGGCAACGGGACAGGAAGCTCTGGGCAGCGCGTTCGCCGTTGCGCTTGAGCGCTTGGTCGATCGCCTCCCAATGCTCCGGCGATATCAGGGGAGCTTTCGTTCTCCTCGGGAGGGTCAGGCCAGAGTCGATGCTCTCGACGAACCAGTTCGCGAAGGCGTCGGCCGTGTTCGGGAGCGGCGAGTGCCTGAAGTTGCCGGGACCTTCGCGATACCACCAGCTCGGGTCATGCCAGGGCGTGCCGCTAGTGCCGCGTTCGGCGCGCTCGTGGATGTTTCTCATGAAGCTCGCGAACGAGTTGGGAAACGACGAGTCCGCCTCTTCCTCCGGCGTCCAAAAGGCGGAGCCGATCGCGCCGCCAGGGACTTTTTCGATGGAACCTTGGAACCCCACGCGCGGACCACTCGCGCCTGGCCCGCGGAGCTTCCAGTAGGTCACCGCCGCACCGACGCTCGCGCCGAGCGCGGCGAAGAAGAGCATATCGCTCTTCGGGGCTCCGGGCTTCTTGTGCAGCGCGCCCACTGCGCCGCCGATCGCGGCGCCGAGGATGGCGGTCGTGAGAATGATCATCTCGCGTTCCTTTGGGCACGCAGCTCCGCGCGCAGCTCCTCTTTGTGCGCGTGAAGTTCTTCGAGGAGATCCTTGAAATCTCGCGCGGTCCACTCCGGGTAGTAGCCGGAGATGTCTTCGTCACCTTCGCCCTCGGCAAGCGCTGCAAGGTCCCGTTCGATGCCGCGTTCTTCCCAGTAGGTGAGCCCCGTCGGACGGGGATGGAAATCCCGGAAGTCCTTGTCGATCCACTTCTTGAACTGCTTGACCCTGTCCTGGTAGTCCGAGGGCCGCAGGATTTTTCGGTACGCCATCGACGCAATCGTCGCACGGAACATGCAGCTCCGTCATCTTGGGCAAATTGGACCCGCAGCCCGTCGCGGAATAGATTCGAAAGGCTCTCGGGAGGACGGCGGGATGGGCGGGATGGTGACCGACTTCGAGAAGTTCATGGACTTGCGTCTCGCGGAATCGAGAAGCGAAGAGGCCACGATCGTCGTGCTTGAGCTTTGGGACGGCCGAAGGCTCGAGGACGCCGTGCTCGATGCGATCGAGTCGCTACCGAACAGGAAGTCGAAGCGTCTCCGGCAGTGGGTGGATCAGTTCGCTTATTACCTTCAGTGGCGTTCGCTCGAACGAGAGGGATGGGAGATGGAGAAGCTCTGGTGGGGCGGGATGCTCCCGCGTCCGGGCGACCAACTCATCGTCCGTCCGCCCGAAGAGATCAAGCGCAACCTCGCCGAGATCCATACGCCCTTCCCGACGATGAACGTCAACTCGTTTCTCGAGGACCACGGCCTGGACGGAAACGTCGTAGCTGCGGCTGCCGGCGCACGGCAAGTCGATCGTCGCGGTCTCGATTTGCGCGGGGACGCCGCGAGGATCGACTACAAGGTCGTCGCCTGAAATGGAGGAGCGGGACTGATGCCGACCGACTTCGAAGAGTTCATGGTCCCGTACCTCGAAGAGACGGAGGACGACGAATCGACGAGGGTCGTCCATGAGCTATGGGACGGCCGCCGGCTTGAGGACGCCGCCCTCGACGCGATCGAGTCGCTCCCGGCGAAGAAGACCAGGCGCCTCCGGGCCTGGGTCGCGCAGGCGTCGAGCTACTCAGAATGGAAGCTGCTCGAGCGGGAGGGTTGGGAGATGGAGAGGTTCTGGCCGCAGACGACGCTCGCGCGCGAGGGAGACAGGTTTGCGGTGATTCCCCCGGAGGGCATAGACCCGTTTGGGCAGGCGGTGGAAGGGGACGAGTATCGCCGCGCCATCGCGGCTGGCGCCGGCGCCTGGAAAATACACTACGTCGGCGCGAACAGGCGCATCAGGCCTGGGCGCACCGCGCTCATCTACACCGTGACGTCGGTCCCCTGAGGCACCATGGCCAGCGACGAAGACGAGGATGAGAAGGCCTACAAGTTCAGCGAGCTTTCGCCGGACGCGCAGGAGCACGCCCTCGAGCGGTGGCGCGAGAAGGGTTGGGCCTGGGACGACGGCGACACGGAGATGCTCACCGAGACCTTCAAAGAGGATCTCGAGGCGCTCGGCCTGCCGCACGACAACGTGCACTGGCAACTCAGCTACTCGCAGGGGGACGGCGTCGCCTTCGAGGGGAACCTCGACGTCGGAGAGTACTTGAAGAAGAACAAGCTCCTCCGCGATTACGCGTCGCTCTTTGCGCCCGCTTTCGAAGAAAAAGATGTGGGGCGGCCCGTGGGCCATAGGCAACAGGGTCAAGCCGAAGACATCGCCGGTTCGCTCGAGCGTCTCGGCTTCATGACGAGAGTGAGGCACGGCAAAGACTGTTTCTACGTCGACGTGTTCGAGGCGAACGGCAAGGTGGAGAGGCTCGCGACGTTCTGCGTCAGCGTTAAGCGCGGGCGGCAGGGCAACGTCTCCGTCGAGAGCGAGTCCGAGAGCGGCAACGGGGCGTGGCTCTTGAAGCGCGCAGGCGAACGATTCACGAGCGTCGAGAGACGGACCAACTACGACATCCCGATGGATATGCTCAGCTTCCGGATCACCTCTTCGAGTCGGTACTACTCGATGAACGTGGAGTACGAACTGAACATCCCCGATGACTGGCTCTCGCCGGAACAGAAACGCGATCTCGAGGCGCTCCATGAACACATCAAGGAGCACGTCGAGGGCGTCGCGAGTGATCTCCGGCGCCAGGGCTACGAGGAGATGGAGTACAAGGCGAGCGACGAAGCCATCACCGAGACCATCGAGGCGAACGACTACGACTTCGACGAAAACGGCAACATGAAGTGAGCGGGATCCTCGTGCCGTTGATTTGCCGTCAGCTCGTGTTTAGTATGTCAGTCATGCGCGACAAGGGCACTAGCGACCTCGGCGAGCGTTACCCGGACGAGAAGCTCCGCGAGCTTCGCACCGCTGTCGATGATCATGGGAACGACGCCATCGGGCGCCAGGCGCTCGAAGCGCTCGGGGCCATCCGGGACGACCGCGCCCTTCACCACATCCACGCCATCGCCGCGGGCGGCAAAAACAGGATCTCCAGGCGGGCCGCGCAGATCCTGGGCGAGGTTTCCCGTGAGCGGGGACTCTCGCCCGCGGAGCTTGAAGACCTCGTCGTCCCCGACCTCGGGCTCGGCGAGCATTGCAGCCTGACGCTCGACTACGGACCGAGGCAGTTCACTGCCCGGTTCGACGACCAGCTAGACCCACACCTCGCGGGGGTTAACGGCCGCGATCTCGCGGCCCTCCCGCGCGCGGCGCAATCGGACGACCCAGAGAAAGCGGGCCATGCCGCGGCGACGTGGAAGAAGCTCAAGGCCGACGTGAGGGAGATCGGTCGCGCAGAGAGCCTGCGCCTCGAGCGCGCGATGTGCGCCGAGCGGCAATGGACCGGCGTGGCCCTCAAGAATCGCGTCTTCAATCATCCCCTGCTTGGGTCCCTCGCAAGGCGCCTCGTCTTCATGATCCACTCCGATCCCGCACACAAGCAGGACACGTTCCGGGTCGTGGGGGACGGAACCTACGAAGATGCCGAGGAGCACGCGGTGACTGTGGCTGAAGACGCCGGCATCGTCATCGTTCACCCCGCCATGTTGAGCGAGGGCGCGCTCGTCCAATGGAGGCGAATCTTCGACGACTACGAGATCGTCCAGCCGTTCGCCCAGCTCAGTCGCCCCGTCCCTCGGCTGCCCGAGGAAGACCTCAAGGCGACGCGGACGCTGATGTTCTCGCGGACAGATGTGAACGCCAAGAGGTTCTGGGCGCTGAGGCACCATGGCTGGAACCTCTCGTCCTCGGCGTGGACCGCCAGCTCGTCTCGCGTGACCTTGGGCTCTCGTGAGTGGACGGCGAAGCTCGACGTCACGCCGGGCCTCTCGATGGATGGCTGGAAGCTCGGGGATACCAAGCATGTCATTGGCGCTCTCTCACTCACCAGTACGGTGACGTTCGACATGCTTTCGCCCATCGAGCGTGCCGAGCTTCTGCGGGAAGTTTCGCTGGTATGATTGGGACGCACACATGAATCGACGTGAGGCACTCAAAACAGTCATCTCCAAGATCAATCACGATGACGTGTATGCACTCGACGACATTCGCGAGGACATGGGCGACTCGTGGAGTGAGCGCATCTTAGAGCGAAACATCAAATATCTGCTCGAACGTGAGGGCCTCTTGCCCAAAGGATGGCGCGTCTCAATGGCCAACTTGATCGCCATGAAAGAGGCTGAATTGCGAGACGTCATAGAGCGATACCGTGCGCACTTTGAGGTGCTCGCGCCTCCACCGGCCGGGTACGCAACGCACGTTCTCGCTTACACTGGCATCGCGGCGGCCGAAGCCATTAGAGGCGAGCTTCTATCGTTAGAACTGTCTGCGCTCACGCCTCGACGCTCAGTTTTGAAGTGAGTCTAGACTGAGTGTGTGGGAATACAACCCGACCCCCACTGGCCGACGGAATCCCCTTGGCTGCGGGAGATACACCGGATAGGGAGAGAAAAAGATCTGAGCTACGACCCGATTGTCGGGTCGACCCGGATTCAAACCAGGCATCCTCCGCCTCCTATGGGTAATCGAACACGGCCGACCCAGCAGCGTTTTCCTTTCTTTCGTAAATTCCGTCGGATGAAGAGCGTCGCTCGGGATTAGGTGTCCTACCATTAGACGACAGCGCTTTTGACGGCGCCGGCCCGATTCGAACGGGCATTACCCGCATGTAAGGCGGTAACCGAATGACAACGACCCGACAGGTGTTTCTTTGTCCTCCCTCATCGCGTCACAGCTCGCCACGTCTGCCGTGATGATCGACCATTTCTGGTTCTCGCTTTGCCATGTACGCGAGTACCTCGTCAATGTGAATCGGACGATACTCGGTGGTGATTTCCTGACAATCAACACCTACATCGACCGAGCGGCCATGCGGCGGGAGCGAACCGTGGGAGTGCCCGTATAGCATGATGCTCCCGCGGTGCGACTTGTTCCAGACGCGCTGACCGTAGTGGAACAAGACGATGAATTTGCCGTCATACCTGATCTCCTTGTAGTGCTGGACACTGGCGAGCAGCGCGTTCTGCGGCTGCTGCATCCGGAACGATGTGTCTGGGTCACCAGTGAGCCTGCCCAGGTTATCTTCGATCACGCTGTCATGGTTTCCCAGGACCACGTTGATCTTACCGTTCAAGCGCCGCAGCAAGGTTTGAAAGGCAGACGGCTTCATGAAGGCGAAGTCGCCGAGGTGCCAGACCGTGTCTTCGGGTTTGACCTGGACGTTCCAGTTCCTGATGAACACCTCGTTCATCTCGCTGACGTCGGCGAACGGCCGCCGCGAGTACTTGATGATGTTTGCGTGACCGAAGTGGGTGTCGGAGACGAACCAAAGTGACATCGTTAGTGCCCTGGATGAAGAAGCGTCGCTCGCGTTTGGACGGCTGCTCTGCCAACTGAGCTACTCGAACCTTGCGGCCCTGAGGCGGGGCTCGAACCCGCGACCTGCTGTTTAGATTAGCGAATGACTACGACCCAGTGCGATTTTCCTTCTCGTTATCTTGGTTTGGTTAGATGCGCTGGATGAAGGATTGCCGCTCGGTTTCTATCGCGCTTTTGACGACGGGCGGTGCCTCAAAAAAGCCGTTTCCTCAAAAAGGCATTCGGTTCCTCAAAAAGCGCGATACTGCGAGGTTTCCACCACCGCTTGGAACCATCGACTCGAACGACGTGTCGCAAACGGTGAAAGTGTAACGTCACGGACTACTCGCATGCCCTCCTCTTGCGCCCCTTTTCAGCACACCATGTTCTTGATTGCCGCGTCTATCATCGGCGGGGCCTGCGCGACACGGGCACCCACGCAGTTTAGAGCGTCGCCCGTCTGTCCGACACATGCGGCGTCCAAGGAAGACGCCGAACACCCCGACGAAAAACCAGTGTTCAGCGTGCCCCGCGAGCGCTGCGAATCGCTGGAGCACATAGCGCAAGTCGTGGCCGTTGACGGCACCGCATGTAAGGACGCGTTCGCGACGCTTGCTGGTGGAGGAACACTCGGAGGACCCGTGTCGCGGTGTGGTGCGGAGAACCCGCCCATCGGTGACTACGGTCGCACCGTCCTTCGGTCGAAGACGGAGGACGCGCCGTCCTACCGCAAGTACGTGATCGAGATGATGGCGAACTCGCGCTTCGCAAGCTGTCGCGTCTGCATGGTTCTCGCGGAACGCGACCTCGGTCTGTCACTGTTACTCGATGAGCCGAAGGACGTCGAAGCGGCCGAAGGGCGGCTTGAATCGAGCTGCCGAAATGCGCAGCATCCTCTGCCGATGCTGGCGTTCGTGCATGGAAGGAGTCCGTGCTTCTTTCTCCCCAAGAACAACTCGCTGCGTGGTGCGACACTCTCCGACACTTCGTTCGCGTTGATGGCTCTTCGACAATGCTGGAGTCGATCACCCGACGCGGACGGCACCGTGTTAGAGTTGGCGTGGTAGTTCGACCGAGGAGGAAGCATGGCTGAGCGTGTGTTGCGGCACTTGAGCGGCATGAGCGGTGCGGACATGCAGCGCAACGCAGATACCGCGTTGCAGTTGCTGACCGACGTGATGAGTGGTGAGCACGACAGTCGCTTCAACTTTGCGCTGTCGGAGTTGAACATCGCCACGCGTTTCATGGAGGTCGAGCTTGTTCTCCTCCGCGACATCGCCCTAACGACATCCGGATCGAGGATGGTCATCAGTCGCGACGATCAGTACTCGGCGGGCACTCGCGGCGTCATCGAGTGGTTCTACGATGCGGAGTATTTCCCGTGGGCCGACAGTGTGACAGCAACCGTGCGTGAAATGGCGTCGCAGTGGCCCAGGTATGTGATCGGCACGTACGGACACGGAATCGATGTGCAGGATGAGCATCCGCCGCCCGCAGCGCTCCTCAAACTCAAGGAACTCAAACTCAAGGAACTCGTCGATCCCACGCCAAGCAAGACAGGTGGAGCCCCCTTCGCTGACCCAGGCGCTCAGACTGATCCCGGAGCCCAAGGCAGCGGCAATGGCTCGGGTCAGCCTGATCCAACAACCTCGGGCGGCGGAGCAACGACGACCGGAGGAACGAATACTAACCCTAACCCGCCGACCACCGCCGGCTCTGGCTCGTCGCAGAATGGCAGTACAACCACGAGCTCGGGGCGAGTACGTGTAGACAACCGAATGCTACCGAACTCCGATCCCGTTTCCATCGTCGGGCCGGGAATCATCCTCGACCGCAGCAGCGATCAGCAGCATGGAAGTTCGCAAGAGATCATCGATGCCAATCGCGACCGCTCCGCTGATACAGGGGGCCAAGGTCATACTGCCACCCCGTCCAGCACCGACGGCGGTGGAACAGGGGGCGATGGGATCTGGTCGGCGGCCGGCGACGCGCGCGATACTGGCGGCGGTAAGACCGGGGGCGGTACGTGGTACATCGATCTCGACACCGGCAAGAAAATCTTCGTTCCATCCGCAGACGGTCAAGACGGTCAAGACCAAAGCCAAGATCAAGGTGGTCAGGCGGACGCTTCCTCCCAAGATGGTGGCACCGATGGACAGGGCGAAGGAGATGCGCAGGGTGAAGCGCTCGCCGGAGCGGACCCTGGTGGCTCGCCGTCTGATGGTGGAGGGACACCTGATCCGGATTCTGGTGATGATGAGAGCGCCAGACCGAAAGGGTTGCCACGCAGTAGTTGGCGACACGCATCTGCCGCGCAGCTCTTGGGAAAACTTCGCGGACTCGCAGCAGCGCGACTTAGTCAATATGCCGAGGTCGGGTATCGAAGTGGCGATGATCTGGGTGCCGGCGGCTACAATCCCCGATTTGCCGATCCCGAGACATCGGGTGGCGGAGGCACGAGTTTCAGCGTTGGATCGAACCCTGATCCCGACACATCCGGACCGTCGCAAGGCAATCCACACAACAGTGGTGGTGGGGGGACGTTTACCGGCGACCCCGACAATCCGTGGGATGCGGGCGGTTACAACCCACACTATCAGCCATGGCAAACGAGCACCAAGATCACGCCTCCAACGCAAGCGTCGATGCATATAACGCTCAGGCGCACATCTCCCGTGCGGACGACCTCACTTCTGCGCGTTGGCTGATCGATCACTCATGATGCCCGCACATCGGGCACGTCCCCGGCGATGGAAAGCGTCCCGTGAGCACGTCGTCCACGCCGACGCAGGCGAATTTGGCGATGCGCACGGCCAGTCTCGTGCTGACGTTCTTGTGACCGCCTCCGATAGCGCTCAGCGTCGTCGCCTTGAACGTGAGCGCCTTCGCAAGTACCTGCCAACCCCCGCACCGACGACGCAGGAATTGGAGGGCAGCTCGGACGTTTGTTTGCTCTTTCGTGGTCAGGTCTAGGAAACGCGTGACGGAGGCGGTCATTGGATGCCTCCCACTGGCGCAACCGTCGTGAACGCCGACGGTGTCCAATATTTCGGATCGATGTGCAATTCCTCGATGGCCTGAACGAGGCAGGCGACGTTGTGACAAATCGCGCGGAGCATGCACTCGGCGTATTGCGCGTGCCGTACGCGCGAGCGCAGCCAATGTGAGAACCGGGTCTTGACCATCGAGATCCCGGTCTCCGCGAGCGAGCGTTGATGGTAGTGGCGCTCGTAGTCCTCAGGGTCAGCCGCCATCTTCTTGTAGAGACGTGCGATGGCGGGCCGCGTTTTTCCCGTCACACCGGGCGGGAAGTCGATGTAGATGCCCGCTCCGGGCGCGAGCGTTTCGAGTGCCTCGACGTTGTACCAAGCCATATACGCTGCATCAGCAAGCCACTCGCGGACGTCACCACCGTTTTCCTGCACACGCTTCAGCAACTCGACCATCAGCTTGGTCTCGCGGACGTTCGGCTCCGTGATCTGCACCGCCGGGATGACGTGCGTGTGCCGCCCGAACACAAAGGTGGCCTGAACCCATCGATGCCGGGGTGTCGGCGGTCGATGCTGCGCCACGGGACCATGCTTCTCTACGTGGTGGCAGTCATATCGGCTGCTCCCGAAGCCCGTGCCGTCCGGCATGAACTTCGTCTCCAACGGGATAAGCGGCAGCGCGGAACCCGCGATGAGCTGGTGAAGCATCGGCATGTATTTCGGCTTCGCGAACTCACGCAGAAGCGTGTTGTAGGACGGGATGCGCGACATGCTGATGAGACCGAGCTTGTTGTAGTTCTCGGCTGCGACGACCGTTGCTCCCGCCGTCATGTCCTCGAAGGCGCGGAGCGCTGCGGCGAGCAAGATGTCTTGCTCCGGCACGGCGGGCCGTCCGCGTCCACGCTCAGGAACGCTCAAACCTGGCAAGCCCCGGATCAGGTCCGCGAGCAGCCCCGGCCCAAGGCGAGGGATAGCCGTACGCGCCCAGTTGGTGGCGTGCCAGTCGCGCGGATAGTTGATGCTGAGTTGCTCTTCGATCACTATGGAGTTGCCGTCGGGAAGCGCGATCTCTCGCCGAATCACGAGGGTCGCGATGATGTGCTTGCAGCGGTGCGGGCGCAGAGTCCCGATGCTCTGCCAATCGGGACAGGTGCAGGACTGCGCGGATACGTCCACGATGTAACCGCCCGAATGGCTTGCGGACGGCACGAGGTACTTGTCGGCGACGATCACCTTGATTGACTCGCCCTTGTCCTTGGCCAGAGCGAGGCCCCGCTGTGTCCGGGGGTCTTGGAAACGAGCATCCATACCGAGAATGTAGTGACAAGCGCAGTACAGTCAAGCCGTCTTGACAGGTACAGCGATTGTCAGTACAAGCCAGGTGAATGGCTGCGAAAAAGAAGGCCCTCAAAGAGAAGACCATTCAGCTCCGCGTCACCGCAGCGCAGAAGGCGATCCTCATGAAGGCGGCGAACAAGGCCGGGATCGGCTTGTCGTCGTGGATGCTAACCGTCTCGCTCGCGGCTGCGAACAAGAGCGACAGCGTCGGCTAACCGCTTGAAAGTGTGGCCTGTGGCCCTTAGCACGCACGGGTAGTGGCCGTTCGATGAGAGAACTGCTACCTTCTCCGTACCCTTTTCTGAAGGCCGTGAGACAGGAGTCCCCCTCTCGTCGAACGGGACGCCGCCTCCGATGGTCGTACATTGGGGGCGTCGTCGCGTCAGGGGTCTAGTTCAGCGTCGTCGCATCCACCCCACCTTCTTCGAGCACGTAGAGCGGCCCATGCTCGTTCAGGCCGTCGGTGTCGATGATGCCCTTGCTCATGAGCGAGCTGATCTCGGTCGTGACGGAGTCGAGGCGCGGCCTCTTGCCCGTGTTCTGCACGATAATCTTCACGACTTCATCGCGCAGTTTCCACGCGTCCATCGGCTTTGCGGCGGCCTTGAGGATGTGGACGATGGCGGCGGCGATGGTCTCGACGCGGGGTACGGGGGTGAAACCCGGCACCGTCCAGAGCGCGTTGTAGCGGTCCCCGTGCCGCTCGGCGTAGCCGAGCCGTTCGAGCAGTTTTAGCGTGCCAAAGGCATTCTGGACTTTGTTCTGGCCGATCTTCTTCCCAATCTCGTACGCACGAAGACCTTGGGGATTCGCGGCGAGAACCTCGCGCGCGAGACCGGCGTAGTTCGGTTTCCCAGCCAATGATCCGGGCTTGGGTCCGGGCTTCGTCTTTGCCTTCGTAGTCTTCGGCATCTCGCCGGTAATCTCGGCGGCCTTCTTTTCCTCGCACGTCTGCACGTTGTGCCCGACTTTGCCGCAGAAACGGCAGTGCCGCCGGTCGTCGGGTTCCTTGACCTTCTCGTGGGGCCTCGCAGTCGTCTTCGTCACGGCGGGCGACTTGCCGATGGTGCTCTCGGTCTTCGTCGTCGGCTTCATCTTCGGCGCGGCATCTTTCGACTGGACGCGGACTTTGCTACCGAGGACCCTGTTTTCGAGCTTCGCGTAGACGAACTCGGCCTCGTCGTCGTCGAGGGCGTCGATGGCCGTGAGCGCAGAGTCGATGCGCTTTGCTTTCGCGCGAGCGCGCTGGAGAACTTGATCGCGAGCGCTGACGGTCATTCCAGCGTGAGCTTGGCTCCATTCGAACCCGTCGGCAATCGAATCTTGATAAATTAGTTACGTCGCGCCAGTGGCGATTCGACTGTCCACTTGGGTTCCCACACCGCATTCCACAGGTGGTTCGTCTGCGTTTCGCGGCCCACGGCGGGACTCACAGTTGCCGTTTCCTCAGAAATCAGCACGACTTGAAGTTGCGTTTCCTCAAAAATGGTTCCGCTTCCTCAAAAATCGGGACGGCGGCGGCATTTATGAGGCACCGCCCAGACGACGCGGTAGGCGGGTGTCGAAACCCGCTTATCCAGGTAACCGAATGACTACGACCCAGTGCCGTATTTCTCGTTTCAGTTAGATGCGCTGGATGAAGAGTTG
>Ga0208565_1000292_pt1 | contig 40045 bp, 42 predicted proteins | sample Sb_taG_7_FD_187706 | JGI IMG/M metagenome (GOLD analysis project Ga0208565, IMG submission 187706) | Peat soil microbial communities from Weissenstadt, Germany - Sb_50d_2_FS metaG (SPAdes) (version 2) | ecosystem: Environmental > Terrestrial > Soil > Wetlands > Peat | place: Germany... | reverse complement strand
GACCGAGCCGCGGCCGGCGGCCGCCACCCTGGACCTCCTGGACGCCGAGGAGGGGGAGCTTTACCGTGATCTCGTCGACGGCACGCTCGGCCCCTCGGTGCGGCTGGAACAGGAGCGCGTCCGCTTCGCCGCCATCGAGCGGGCGCTGGCCCGCCTCCCTGGCCAGCCCAGCTGACCGTCCGGAGCGTGCGCGCCTTTCCGCGGAGCCAGGTCACACGGACACGGTGGCGCGGATGCTCTCCCGGAGCGAGCTCATGGTGGCCAGCACGGCGCTCGGCTCGTAGCCGCAGTGCGCCATGCAGTTGTCGCAGCGCGGGTCCTTACCCCGGCCGAACTTCTCCCAGTCCGTCGTCTCGAGCAGTTCGGCGTACGTCTTGGCGTAGCCGTCGGCCAGCAGGTAGCACGGCCGCTGCCAGCCGAACAGCGAATAAGAAGGAACGCCCCACGGCGTGCACGCGAAGTCCCGCTTGCCCTCGAGGAAGTCCAGGAACAGCGGGGAGTGGTTCAGCCGCCACTTCTTCCTCCGTCCCTCGGCGAAGGCGGCGCCGAACAGTTCCCGGGTCTGCTCCACGCCGAGGAACCTGTCCTGCCCCGGGGCCTTCTCGTAGGCGTAGCCGGGGGAGATCTCCATCCGGTCGACCTTGAGCTCGTCGTTGAGGTAGTTCAGCACGTCGATAACGGTCTGCGGTGAGTCGGTATTGAAGAACGTGCTGTTCGTGTAGACCTGGAAACCCGCCTCCTTGGCCTGCTTGATGGCCGCGACGGCCTGGTCGAACACGCCGTCCTTGCTGACCGACTCGTCGTGCCGTTCGCGCAGCCCGTCGATGTGCACCATCCAGGCGAAGTTCTTCGACGGCGTGAACTTGTGCAGGTGCTTGGGCAGCAGCACCGCGTTGGTGCACAGCACCACGAACTTGCGGCGCTTGACCAGTTCGTTGACCATCTCGTGGATCTGCGGGTGCATCAGCGGCTCGCCGCCCGCGAGCGACACCATCGGCGCCCCGCACTCCTCGACCGCGGCCACGGCCTGCTCCACCGGCATCCGCCGCTTGAGCTCGGACGCCGGATGCTGGATCTTCCCGCAGCCCACGCACTTGAGGTTGCACGCGAACAGCGGCTCGACTTCGACGATCTCGACTTCGACGATCATCGGGAACTTCTCGACCCCGCGCAGCTTCATCTTCATCAGATGCGTGCCGAGCTTGATCGACAGATGCAACGGCAAGCCCATCGTCTGCTCCTTACGGGTCTTCGCGTTACGGGTCTTCGCGTACGACGGCCTGGCCCTCGCAAGCCGCGGACGTTCGGTCTCATACGTACAACATGTTCGCTACATACATCTTGTATGTCCGATAATACATCCGTGACCCCCACCCGCCGAGATGAGCATGTGGCCGACACGCGTCAGGCCCTGGTCGACGCCGCGCGCACGCTCTTCACCGAGCAGGGCTACGCCGCCACCGGCACCGAGGAGATCGTGGCCGCCGCCCGGGTCACGCGCGGCGCGCTCTACCACCACTTCCACGACAAGACCGACCTGTTCCGCGCGGTCATGGAGCAGATCGCCGGTGAGGTCGCGGAACACCTCATCGACGCCGAACTCTCCCGGCCGCCCGCCACGTCACCTGACCAGCCGCCCGCCGACGCCTGGGACGAAGTCCGCGACGGCCTGCGCGCTTTCCTCGACCTGTGCGTCGTCACCGACGACTTCCAGCGCATCGTCCTAGTCGAGGGACCCGCGGTGCTCGGCCACGAGGCCTGGGATGAGCTGGTCGCCCGCCACGGCTCGAACCTGCTGGCCGAATGGCTGGCCCGCGCCGTCGAGCAGGGCCGCATCGCCCCGGTGCCGATTCAGCCCCTCACCAGCCTGCTGATCGCGATGATCTCCGAGTCGAGCCTGTACATAGCCCGCGCCGACGACCGCTCCGCCGCCCGCGCCGAGATGGGCACGGTCCTCGACCGCCTCCTGACCGGCCTCGAACTACCCGCGAGCTAATGGACCGCCTCGGTGTACTCCGCCACCCTCTCCCGCGCGGCTGGCGCCTGCCGCCCGGCCGACCGTCGCGGCAGCAGCAAGGTCAGCCCGGCTGCGGCGAGCACGATCACAGCGTCGATCACCATGGCCAGCACCATCGCGGAGACCGAACCTCCCCGTGAGGGCACGTCCCCCAGGCGGCCGTAGAACACCGCCCCGATGACCGCGACGCCGCTGGCCGCGCCGAACTGCTGCGTGGTCGTGAGTATCCCGGCCGCCGCCCCGGCCCGCTCCGGCGGCACGTGCGACAGGGCCGCCCCGATCAGCGACGGCAGCGCCATGCCCTGGCCCAGGCCGATCAGCGCGGTCGCCGGGGCGAGGTCCCATCCGGTCAGGTGGCCGCCGTAACGCACCCCCGTGACGGCCATGCCGATCGTGCCGAGAGCGGCCAGCCCGGCGCCGATCGTGATCGACCGGGCCCCGAACCGGGCCGACAGCCGCGGCCCGACGATGGACGACGCGGGACCGCTGTGCATGACCTGCGCTGACCTGGATCACCTGGTCTTCCTCGGCGCGGGGGACGCCGCGCTGACCCGCCGGGCCAAGAAGGCCAGCGGTCTTTCGGCTGTGGTGGTGCGATGGAGTCGCAGCCGCAAGCGGTACGAACGGCAGGGCATCCTGGTCGAGGAGGCCGCGCTCGAGCAGGCCGAGCAGGAGTGCCTGGCCGATGAGGACGCCAGGATGCGCCGCCGTGAACGGGACCGTGAGCGCCGCGCCGACGAGGACACCGAGTTGCAAGCCCGCATGGCGGCGGAGATCGCACGGATCTTTCCCCGCTGCCCGCCCGGACGCGCCGAGGCGATCGCCCGCCATACCGCGCTGCGCGGCAGCGGCCGGGTAGGCCGTTCGGCGGCCGGCCGTGCGCTGGATGATGGACACTCTCAGCAACACAATGGCCACCGAGCCTGAACCCTCGCTTACCCCAGCGGAACAGGCAGCCTTGCGAGACGAGGTGCTGAGCCAGCTCGGGACCATGCCGTTCCCGGCCGGTCAGCTGCTGACCGGCGGAAGCCTGGGGGCGCTGGCTTGACATGCAGTTAGATAGGAGGATATTCATCTAGTAACCTAGATGAATCGGGGTACGGTGATCGAGTTCCACCTGGATGCCCGCTCGGGCGTATCGCCGTACCTGCAGATCGTCCAGCAGGTACGCCAGGCGCTCCGGCTGGGCCTGCTGCACGAAGGTGACCAGCTCCCGACCGTCAAGGACGTTGTGGAGCGCCTGGCCATCAACCCGAACACGGTGCTCAAGGCCTACAAGGAGCTCGAGCACGCCGGCCTCGTCGCGGCCCGGCCCGGGATCGGCACCTTCGTCACGAAAACCCTGAGCGACGTCTCGCTCGCCGCGCACGGACCCCTGCGCCAGGACCTGAGGCGATGGCTGGCCAAGGCCCGCCGGGCCGGCCTGGACGACGAGAGCATCGAGGCGCTGTTCCGGGACACTTTTCGGTCCTCCTCTGCAGAGGGCGTAGCGTGACCGCCGCCCTGGCCGCCAGCGGGCTCGGCAAGCAGTACGGCAGGCGATGGGCCCTGTCGGACTGCACGCTGCACATTCCGCAGGGGCGGGTCGTCGGGCTCGTCGGCCCGAACGGGGCCGGCAAGACCACCCTGCTGCACCTGGCCGTCGGCCTGCTGCGGCCTACGGCGGGCACGATCGAGGTCCTGGGCCGGCCGCCGTCAGACGACGCCGGGCAACTCGGGCGGGTCGGGTTCGTGGCCCAGGACACCCCGGTCTACTCGGCCCTGTCGGTCGCCGACCACCTCCGCCTCGGCGCGTGGCTCAACCCGCGCTGGGACGAGGAGATGGCGCAGCGCCGCATCGGCCAGGTCGGCCTTGATCCGGGCCAGCGGGCCGGCGGGCTCTCCGGCGGCCAGCGAGCCCAGCTCGCCCTCACCCTGGCCGTGGCCAAGCGGCCTGAGCTGCTCATCCTCGACGAGCCCGTGGCCAGCCTCGATCCGCTCGCCCGGCGGGAGTTCCTGCAGCTCCTCATGGCCACCGTGGCGGAGGGCCAGTTCAGCATCGTGCTCTCCTCCCACCTAGTGGCCGACCTCGAGCGGGTCTGCGATTACCTCGTGGTGCTGGCCTCCTCGCGCGTGCAGGTGGCCGGCGGAGTGGACGAGCTCCTGGCCACCCACCGCCGGCTCTTCGGGCCGCGTCGCGACCCGAAGGCGCTGGCCGCCGATCTCCAGGTCATCGAGGAGAGCCGCACCGACGTGCAGAGCACCCTGATCGTGCGCTGCGACGGCCCGGTCCACGACCCGGCCTGGACCGTCGAGGAGCTGAGCCTGGAGGATCTGGTGCTCGCCTACATGGGCCGGGCCCGGCAGCAGGGCAGCGCCGCCCATCGCCGGCTGGGAGTGCTGCGATGATCCGGCTGACCTGGCGCCAGTTCCGCGCCCAGGCCACGGTGGCGTTCGGCGCCCTGGCCGTGATCGCGGTCGCGCTCGCGATCACCGGCCCGCAGCTCGTCCACCTGTACCACACCAGCGTCGTGCCGTGTCAGGCCCAGGGCGACTGCTCGATCGCCACCAGCGCGTTCGTCAGCCGCGACAAGCTCCTGCAGGGACTGGGCCTGGTGCTCGTGGTCGTCCCCGGGGTCATCGGGGTGTTCTGGGGCGCGCCGCTGATGGCCCGCGAACTGGAGACCGGCACCTACAAGCTGGCCTGGACCCAGAGCGTCCCCCGCAAGCGCTGGCTGGCGGTCAAGCTCGGCCTGGTCGGCTTGTCGAGCGTCGCCGTCGCCGGGCTGCTCAGCCTGATGGTGACCTGGTGGTCGAGCCCGATCGACCGGGTGAACGCGGACCCGTTCACGGTGTTCGACCAGCGCGGCATCGTCCCGTTCGGCTACGCCGCCTTCGCCTTCGCGCTCGGCGTCACCGCCGGGATGCTGCTGCGCCGGACGCTGCCCGCGATGGTCGCCACCCTCGTGGTCTTCGCCGGCGCCCGCCTGGCGGTGACGAACTGGGTCAGGCCGTACCTCATGGCCCCCTTCCGCATCATCTCGGGGGTCCAGGCTCCTGCCGGGAACGGACCGTCAAACCCGGCCGCCGCCGTTCCCAATCCCGCCGACTGGATCCTGTCCGACCAGACGGTCAACGCCGCGGGGCACGTGATCGGACAGGACGGCGCGATCAGCTACGGAGGCGGACGTTTCGGAATCTTGTTCGGTCTGGCGGGAGACGGCAGGACGACGCTCCAGGGAGTGGGGCTGTGTCCCAACGGGTTCCCCGCCCGGACCGGCGCCGCTCCCGGCGGGGGGCCGAGCGCCGCGTTCAACCGGGCGGCTCAGGAGTGCATCACCAGGCTCCAGGTCAGGCAGGTGCTGACCTACCAGCCCACCAGCCGCTACTGGCCGCTGCAGTGGTACGAGCTGGCGATCTTCGCCGGCCTGGCCCTGGTCCTCGCCGGGTTCTGTTTCTGGTGGGTGCGGCGCCGCTTCGCCTGAGGCGTCACAGCGACCAGCCTGCCCAAGGCACGGCACCGGGCACGCTGACTGGAAGGAGCTGGACTGATCAAGGTATGTGATGACGGCAGACAGATTCCGCAAGCAGTGACCCGTCCGGTGAAGGTAGCCAAGCTCCGCACCGCCGACGAGATCCTGGCCCTGCGGGTTGCCGATATCGCCATGGGTTCCGGCGCGTTCCTGGTCGCCGCTGCGCGAATGCCGCGCGTAACCTCGGTTACCAGCTTGACGTCCTAAACGTCAGTGACCAGCTTGACGGGCTGGCCAGTGACTGAGGCCACGGTCTGGAAGTCGCGGTCGTCGCACAGCACGATAAGACGCTCGCGTTCTGCGGTCGCGGCGATGAGCAGGTCAACGGGCCCGGCGGAGCGGTGCTTGCCGATTTCGGTCAGCCGTTGCTGGATCTCGCCGGCGCGGTCATAGGCTCGGTCGCTCATCGTCACCCAGCCAAACAGCTCCCGCAGCAGGCGGCGCTTCTCGAGCCGGTCGGCCAGCGACCGCGCCGAGTACAGGAACTCCAGCTCCACGACAGGGCAGATGGCGATGACACCGGCGGTCAGCTGATCCGACCACGCCTGCCGCAGCTTATCCTGCAAGATCCGGAACAGGCCCGACGTGTCGATCAGGTACAGGGCTTGGCTCACCTGCGGTATGCCGCCTTGTTGCCGAGGAACTCATCGAAGTCGCCGCTGTCGGCCATCTCGCCGAGCCGAGCCAGGGCACGCAGCCGCACCAGCCGTTGCCCGACCTCACGGAGGGCGGCGTTCACCGTGTCCTTCTTCGTCTTGGTGCCGAGTACCTCGGCCGCTGTAGCCAGCGCCTCCTCATCGATCTCGACGGGCGTCTTCACCATGCTCATCGGAATACCCCTATCGACACCTAGATATCTCAGATACCTTTTTAGGATATCCTAGGTGTACGGCCTGGCGCGAACGTCCTCACGCGCTGGCCACTGTGGTCAGGGGGCACGATGAGGAGGAACATCAACGTGAAGCTCACGATCTTCGCGGCCACCGGCGGCATCGGCCGGCAGTTGCTCGAGCAGGCCGTCGCCGCGGGCCACGACGTAACCGCCGTGGTCAGGAACCCAGGCGTCCGGCGTCCGGCGCATCGTCGTGGTCAGCGCGGCGCCCATCGGCACCGTGCCCTCGCCGTCGCGCCCGCATCCGCCCAAGCACGATCCGGGCGACGGGTTCTTCATGCGGCACCTGGCCGATCCCATCGTGAAGTCGGTGCTGCGCGAGCACTACGCCGACCTGGCGCGGATGGAAGACGTCCTGCGCGACAGCGACCTGGACTGGACCATCGTCCGGCCGCCGAGGCTGACCGACAAGCCAGTGACGGGTACGTACCGAACCGCTTACGGCCAGAACATCCGCCGCGGCATTTTCGTCTCGCGGGCCGACGTCGCCCACTACATGCTCTGGGCACTCGATCAGCCGGAGACGTTCAGGCGAACGGTCGGTATCGCCAACTAAAGCTAACGTTATTCACGGAGGCATCGACCGGGGAGCCAGGACGTGAACGTCTCGCTAGATGAGCACAGGCTCGGTGGGCTGCGCTGGATCGTGCTGCGTGGACCGGATCGCGAGGCGTTCCGGGCGCTCGGGGAACACACGCGTGACGAGATCGCCGCGCTCACGCAGGCGTGGCCACTGCTGGCCAGGCTTCGTCAGCACGTCTGCGATCCGCCGGGAAGCGATCGTCTCAGCACCGTCCGGCAGGCCAGCGCTTCGCGTTTCCCGCAGGTCTGGGCGGAACTGGCCGCGTTCGCCGCGGGGGCTGCGGTGCCGTTCGAGGATCTGGCGCTGCTGAACTTCCGTGGTGACCTTGGCCCCGTGGCCGGCGGCATCGGGTGCAGCGACCTGGCGTGGCGGCGGGAGCGCTCCGTCATCGGCCACAACGAGGACGGCGCGCCAGAAAACGTCGGGCAGTGTGCCCTGCTCACGCTGGCTCTCGACGACCTGCCGTCCGTCACCGCCTTCTGGTATCCCGGCTTCCTGCCGAGCAACGCGTTCGCCGTGACCGCAGACGGGCTGGTGTGGAGCATCGATCACCTCCCGGTCGCCGCGCCTGGCGACGGGGCGGGCCGGCATGTCGTGGGCCGCGGGCTGCAGCGATCGGCCAGAACGGTCGATGAGGCCGTTGACTACCTGCGGACCAACCCCTCGGCCGGCGGGTTCGCCTACACGATCGGCGACCGGACCGGGCGGATCGTCTGCGTGGAGGCCGCGGCCGGGTGCCATGCCGTCGTGGAGGTCGGGCCAGGATCGGGTCCGCTGCTGTGGCACACCAACCACGGGCGGTACCTTCCCGGCTGTGAGCCATCACCTAGCGGCAATAGCGTGGCGCGTGGTCAGATACTGAGCGCCCTCGCCGTCCCCGCCACCGATCCCGACTCGGCCTGGTTCCTGCACGTCCTGGCCGGCGCGTCGCTGCCGGACGGGGTCCGCTGCGATCCGGCGCCCGGTAACCCCGCCACCACGTTGTGCACGTTCATCGCTGACCTCACCGCAGATGAGGCCGTCATCGCCGCCCGGGACAACCAGCCGGTGGCCATCCCGCTGCGCGACCTGGCCGAAGGAAATCCGAACCGTCAGCGCCAGCCCGGTGCCGCTAACCGGAGCTGAGTTCCTAGCCCTCGGGGGTCTTCGCGGTCGCCGCGGAGGAGTTATTCGATCGGGGTGAGGGCTTGCGGCTCCTCGTCCGCACGGGCTTCTTTGGCTCTTCGATCAGCTTGATGGTGAGGTCGGGGCCGCCCGCCTCGACGATCTGCACTCGCTGCGGCAGCATAGCCAGGAACGCGCGGAAGCTCCGGCACCCGTAGTTATGCTCGTCGAACGAGGCGTCCAGCGCCAGCATCTTGCTCTTCAGGCCGCCCGCGGTCATCGTCTCGCCGTTCGATTCCTCGAATGCCCGCACCAGCAACCGCTCCGCGTCACCGATATCGAAGGCCGCCGTCGGCCGCGCCGCAGGCTCGACCTCCGCCACCAGCGTGCCCCAGTACTTGTACTCCGAGCAGACCGAGACAAGTTTCCGGCTGGCGTTCGCCTCGGTCCCGACCCCCACCACCCACTTGCCGAACTCCCTGAGCCGCTGCACCAGCGGCGAGTAGTCGCCGTCCCCGCTGACCAGGATGAACACGCTGATCTCCGGATGCACGATCAGGGTCTCCATGGCGTCGACGGCCATCCGGATGTCGGCGGCGTTCTTGTTCTGGATGCCGACCCGCGCCACCTGGATGAGGTCGACGCCGTTCATCGCAAGATCATCCTGGTGACTGCCGAAGAGCGTGTTGGCCCAGTCCGCGTAGGCGCGCCGCACCGACGCGTTGCCGTAACCGCGGCAGAGCCGGGTCAGCGCCTCGTACGGCGCCGGGTTCGCCTGGTCAGGCAGCTCCTTGACCGCGCCGAGGACGAGGTTCTCGAAATCCACGAACACCGCGACCTGCGCGGACCCATCAGGCTCCATCGTCTATCTCCCTCAGCCGGCCCGGTATCGCAGGTCAAAGCTAGCTAAGGCTAGTGGACGTGCAGCCGCCAGTCGCTCGGCACCCGCCCCTTAGGCCCGGGCACGCCCTGATCAACCGGATGATGCTGCGGCGGCGCGAGCTCGGGGCCGTCGTACATTTCCTTGGTCTCGTAGCTGTAGTACCAGTCCTCGCCGGGTTCGAAGCTGCGGATGAACGGGTGCCCGGTGGCTGTCGCATGGGCGGTCGCGTGCTGCATCGGCGAGGTGTCGCAGCAGCCGACGTGCCCGCACTGCGCGCACCGGCGCAGGTGCACCCACCAGCCGCTCGCGGCCTCGCACTCGAGGCACCCGGTACCGCTCGGCGGCACCGAAGGATCGATGCCCGCTGTCTCGCTCATTCAGCTCTCCTCAGCATCATCTTGCGGGGTGATCGGCAGCCGTACCCGGAACCGCGTGTCACCCGGTGACGAGTGCAGCGTAAGGTCCCCGTGGTGCTTGTTCACCACGATGCGCCAGGAGATGTCGAGCCCCAGCCCGGTCCCCTCGCCCACGGGCTTGGTGGTGAAGAACGGCTCGAATATCCGGTTCCGGATCGCCGGCGGTACCCCGGGCCCGGTGTCACAGAAGTCCACGAACACCTGCTCCCGGTCCATCCCGGTGCGCACCGTCAGGGTCCCGGAGCCGTTCATCGCGGACACCGCGTTGTCGATCAGGTTCGTCCACACCTGATTCAGCTCACCCGCGTAGGCCGGGATCGACGGCAGCGACAGGTCGTAGTCCTTCACGACCTCAATCCCGGGCGGGATCTTCCCGGACAGCATCATTAGCGTACTGTCCAGCAGTTCGTGCACGTCGACGACCTGGTACGGCGCCCGGTCCAGCTGCGAGTACTGCTTGGCCGCGCCGACCAGGGTGGAGATCCGGGTGGTGGAATCCTCGATCTCGTTCATCAGCAGCTCGGTCTCGACCGTGTAGTTCAGCCACCGCAGCGCGCCCTCCAGCACGTCCGGGTCCACGGTCACCGAGACGTGATCGAGCCACCCGGCATCCAGGCCGGCCGCGACGAACGTCGGGGCCAAGTCCCAGCCGTCCCGCACGCCGTGGTCGTCGAGCCAGTCCGTGATGGCGTCTTCCCGGTCGGAGGCTTCCATCGGCGCCAGCGCGAGCGCCTTCGGCACCCGTTCGGCCGCCTCTTCCTGCAGCCGGATCAGCGTCTGCAGCGTGGTCCGGTCCCACTTCCCGCCCGCGATCATGCCCAGCTTGTGCCGCATCCCGGCCACCCGCTCGCGCAGCGACGCCGTGGCCCGCACCGCGGCGGCGGCCGGGTTGTTCAGCTCGTGGGTCAGGCCCGCCGACAGCGAGCCGAGCGCGAGCAGCCGTTCCCGCTGCCCGATCGCCTGCTGGGTGTTCTTGTTGCCGTAGAACAGCCCCTCGAGCAGGTGCACCGCCATCGGGAACCACTCGTGCATCAGCTCGGCGAAGACCGAGGCGTCCAGCACGAAGAACCGCGACGGCTCGGTCACCTTCACCGAGTTGTTGTAGACCTGCGGCACCCGGTCACCCAGGTAGGACATGAAGGCGCCCGAGTACGCCCCGCGCATCGACGTCCGGCCGGTCTCGATATCGTCCGAACCCACCCGGCGCGACATCACCACGGTGCCCTCGAGCAGGATGTAAAAGCAGGTCGCGGGAGCGCCTTCGGCGTACAGGGGGCCCGGCTCGATCAGCTCGACGTGGCCTCGCTCGCACAGCCACTGCAGCTGGTCCCCGGTGAGCTTCTCGAACAGGAACAGCGTCCGCAGTTCATCGACGCTGCACGTCAGCGAATTCGAGGACTGGCACGCCGCGGTTATCTCAGCGCTCATCGCTTCTCCAGGTAACGGTGTACGAGCATGACGGCCAACGCTCCTTCCCCGACGGCCGAAGCTACCCGCTTGGCCGACTCCGCCCGCGCGTCCCCGGCCACGAACACCCCGGGCACGCTGGTTTCCAGGTGGTACGGCATCCGGTCAAGCTCCCATCCGCGCGGCCGCTCGCCGCCGACCGACAGGTCCGGGCCCGCGACCACGAACCCCGCGGGGTCCCGGACTACCACTTCATCCAGCCAGTCGGTCAGCGGTGCCGCGCCGATGAACAAGAACAACAACTGCGCGTCTACTGTTTCCGTCTCGCCGGAAGCGGTGCTGCGCAGCGTCAGGCTCTCCAGGTGATCCTCGCCCGAACCCGCCACCACCTCGGTGCAGGTGCGCACGGAGATGTTCGGAACGTCCGCGATCTGCCTGATCAGGTAGTACGACATGGACTTTTCCAGCGACGGCCCGCGGACCAGGATCGTCACCGACTTCGCGTGACGCGATAGGTACACCGCGGCCTGCCCGGCCGAGTTCGCCCCGCCGACGATGTACACGTCCTGCCCGAGGCAGGCGGCGGCCTCGGTCAGAGCCGACCCGTAGTAGACCCCGCGCCCGGTCAGCTCAGCCAGCCCGGGCGCGTCCAGCTGCCGGTACGACACCCCGGTGGCAAGGATGATCGTGTGCGCGTCGAGGGTCGTGCCGTCCGCGAACCGAACCCCCCGGGCCGACCCCTTGATGTCCAGCCCGACCACGTCCCTGGTCGTCAGCACCTCGGCCCCGAACTTGCTCGCCTGACGCCGCGCCCGGTCCGTCAGCTGCGCGCCCGACACCCCGTCCGGGAAGCCCAGGTAGTTCTCGATCCGCGAGCTCTGCCCGGCCTGGCCGCCGGTGGCGGTGCGCTCGACCAGCACGGTGCGCAGCCCCTCGGACGCGCCGTACACCGCGGCGCCGAGGCCGGCCGGCCCGCCGCCGATCACGATGAGGTCGTAGAAGTCCTTGGCCGGCGTGGTGGCCAGTCCGACCCGGGACGCCAGTTCGGCATCGGTGGGCTCGATCAGCGGATCGCCGTCCGGCGTGATCACCACCGGCAGCGACAGCCCGTCCGCCTGGGCGGCCTCGAGCAGCCGCTGCCCCTCCGGCTCGTCGGAGTTGTACCAGCGGTAAGGCACCTGGTTGCGGGCCAGGAACTCGCGTACCTCGGACGAGCGTGCCGACCAGCGGTGCCCGACGACCTTGGTCTCCGGCACCGGCCGGTGGTCCGAGGTCAGCCACGCGTCGATCAGCGCGTCGACCACCGGGTAGAGCTTCTCCTCCGGCGGATCCCACGGCTTGAGCAGGTAGTGGTCGAGATCGACGACGTTGATCGCGTCGATCGCGGCCCCGGTGTCGGCGTAGGCGGTGAGCAGCACGCGCCGCGCCCCGGGGTAGATGTCCATCGCCTGCTCGAGGAACTCGATCCCGTTCATCTCGGGCATCCGGTAGTCGGCCAGGATGACCGCGACCAGGTCGCCGCGCAGCTTCATCTGCCGCAGCGCCTCCAGCGCCGACGAGCCCGACTCGGCCCGCACGATCCGGTGCCGTTCCCCGTAGCGCCGCCGCAGGTCCCGGGCCACCGCCCGGGACACGCCGGGGTCGTCGTCGACGGTGAGGATCGCCGTGCGGATCGTCTCGGCCTGATCGGTCATAACGCCCATAGTAGGTCTGTCCTGTTACGGTGCCGAGAAAGGTGCCCAGCGCGGCTTACCGAGTAAGACCATTTGCGCCGAACGGGACCGGCTGCTCCCCATGCGCCCCCTCGTGCCCCGCCCGGGACAACGTCGTCGCTACGGCCTCCCGTGCTCTCCCGCACCGGGCCTTACTGCGGGCCCAGCCAGTACTGGCTTATCGCCAACGCCTTGGGCCAGGGAACGCCGGCCGCGGCCAGGATTCTCGCGCGGATCGGGGCCAGGCCGTCCGCGCGCGGCTCGACCTGGTCCGCGGCGGCGTGCAGGGCGAGACGCACGAACTCGGTGAAGTTCAAGGGGTTCAAGGGTTCGCGTCCCCGTGCCGGGCCGCTCCCCGGCCCAGGCCCGCCTCGCGGCGTCATTCCTGCTCCAATGCCGCGCGCAGGGAAGCCATGCCGCGGGACGTATGACTTTTCACCGCGCCGCGGCTGATCCCCATCGCGGTCGCGATCTCCGCCTCGGACAGGTCAGCGTAGTACCGCAGCACGATCGCCTCGCGCTGCCGGTCCGGCAGGTCACGCAGCGCGGCCACCACGGCGGAACGCTCCAGCAGCACCAGCGCGCCGTGCTCGGCGCTGGGCATGTCCGGCGGGGCCTTCTGCAGGTTCTTGTCGACCACCGTGCGGTGCCGCAGGACCGAGCGGGACCGGTTCACCACCGCCTGCCGCAGGTAGGCCAGTGCCTTCCCGGTATCCCGCAGCCGCTGCCAGCCCTCGTGCATCGCCACGAACGAGTCCTGCACGACCTCCTCGGCGGTCTGTGTATCCCGCACCAGCAGGGCCGCGAGACGGACCAGCGACCGGTAGTGCTGAGAGTAAAGCTCGACGACCGCGCGGTCCGCGCTCCACTCCGCGCGTGCCGTACCGGATACCGGGAAGGCGTCCGGAAGGACGGCATCGGCAGCCGCCAACTCGGCGGCGTCTTGCGGGCCCGGGTCCTCGGTGTGCCCGGTGTCCTCGGTGCGCTCGCGAAGCCAGGGCCGGTACCGTTCCAGGCCTTTCTCAAGGTCGTAATCGGCCCCGAACCGGGGCATCTGCAGCTCGGTGACCTGGTCGTACAGGCGGGAAAGATGCACGTCCCCATGCGAGCTGCCTGTCTCGCGACCTCCGGCCCTCACGACGATGCTCCTTCCGCGGTGCCATCATCAAACGGGTAGTCCGCACCTAGTTGTAGGAGCAGCTTGCGCCGGACCCGATACAGGTGCACGCTCACCGTTTTCTCGGCCATATCGAGGACCGCGGCGATCTCGCTCTCTTTCATGTCCAGTCCCCAGCGGAGCAGTGCGACCGCGTGCTGTTGTTCCGGCAGGCCCTGGATGACCCGCCAGCACCGCTCGAGCGCGATCGACGAGAAGGCCTGCTCCAAAGGGTCGACCGGGATCTTCCGGTACAGGGCCTCGATCCGGGGCAGCCGGTCGCGGAAGGCCGCCTCGCGGCGGAAGCCGTTCACCGCGATATTGGCGAGCGTCCGGCACAGCCAGCCCTGGCGCTGCTCCTCGGCCAGGCCCCGCAGCGCCTGCCAGGCCCCGGCCGCAGCCTCGAAGGTAGCCTGGACCAGATCCTCGGCCAGCGCCCGGTCCCCGCGGGTCACCACGCAGGCATATCCGAACAGGTCACGGGCATGGGCCACGAAGCAGACGGCTAGCTCCTCGGCCTCGCGCGGTGAGATCTTCCCCTCACCCACCGCCCACCTCCTTGCCGTAAAGGTAGCCGAAGACAGCCGGTATCACCGGGGGACCGGGAAGAATCACGCCGGTAAGTCGTCTGGCCGCGGGGAAACCCTTACCTCAGGTGTCGGTAATCTCGTCGGCCGGACGGCGGGCGGTGGGGTGCGTCGTGCGGACGTAGCCGAACTGCAGCAGCACCTGAGGGTTCCCCGGCAGGGCCAGCCGGTCCCGGATCAGGGCCCGGGTCACGGTCGCTTCGAGCGGCTGGGTGTACAGGCTGGCGAAGACCCATTTGCTGGTGGCATGCAACAGCAGCCGGTGCAGGGCCTGCCCGGCGTGCAGCCAGTCCGCCCGGCGGTCACCTCGCGTCAGCAGCACCGCGGTAGCGGACGGTGATTCCCCGCCTCCGGGCAGCAGGGCCAGGCCGCGGTCCAGGTCGAAGTCGCGCTGCGGCAGCCGGCGCCTGGGCCTGCGCTGAGCGCGATCGGCGAAGGCCACGGCCGGGACGCCGTCGCGAGCCCGGCTGTCGGCCCTGCGGGTCCACTGCCGCGTCTCGGCCCGGACTCGCGGGTCCAGGTCCATCCGGCTGGCCGCCACGGCGACGATGGTCGCCAGCCGCTGGTAGGCGAGTTCCCCCTCCACCAGTGCCAGCTCGGCCCCCTCGGCCAGCGCGTCATGCTGCAGGCCGGCGAGCAGCCCGCCCGGCAGCGAACCCGGTTCGAACGGTCCCCGGTGGGTGTGCCGGTGCGGTACGGCCTCGAGCATCCGGCGCTCCGTGCGGGTGACCGGTGCGGCCGCGCCTATCCCGACCCGGGCCAGCAGCCGCGGCCGGCTTGGATCGGGCATCAGCTCGACGACCGGCAGGTACCCGAGTCCCCGCACCGCCAGCCGCAGCCCGAACAAGGCGGCACCACAGCTGACGATCATTTCCCGGCCCAGGGGATCGGCCCGCAGCTTTCGCCGCGGATCAAAGTACAGCTCGACCCCGGATCGCCTGACCTGAAACCGCCACGGCTGCGTGTTATGTACCGACGGCGCGCGAGCCGCCGTGGCGATCAAGAACTGGGCGTGGTCGGCCAGGGGCGGCGCTGCGTGGATAGTCTTCTCCGTCACGGGGCCCACCTGCCTCTTCATCGGGCCATGATCCTCCCCGGCCGGCCGGGGAGCCAGGGTCCTTGGCCGGCCCGCCCAGGTGACCTAGGTCCCGGCCAGCCACGCCATCGTGGCACTACCCCACTCGCGCCTGCGGGGAGGGGAGCGACGTCGTCCGCCGTCGTGGGGGGGAGGCGGCGGGCGCGGCGCACCACCCCCGCTCGGTAACCTTGCTGCTCATGGACCACTCGGACGACACCAACGCGACCATCTGGCACTCCGGGGAGGCTGTTCAGGCCTGGGCGGACCAAGCGCGGGTACAGGAGCGATACCGGGCGGAGCACCGGCGGTTCATGGCGGCCCTGCTCCCCTTCGGCCCGCAGGAGACGTTCACGTTCCTGGATCTGGGGGCGGGGACCGGGGCGGCGTCGCGGACGATCCTCGACATGCATCCGGGCAGCACCGCGATACTCGCTGACTTCTCGGCCGAGATGATGCGGGCAGGCGAGCGAGAGATGCGGCCGTACTCCGGGCGCTACCGGTACGTCGAGTTCGACATGTCGGCCGGCGGCGAGTGGCCCGCGGCGATCCCCGCGGCGCTCGATGCCGTGGTGACCTCGATGTGCGTCCACCACCTGCCCGACGAGCGCAAGCAGGGCCTGTTCGCCGAGATATTCGGCCGACTCGTCCCCGGCGGCTGGTACCTCAACTACGACCCGGTGGCCGCGGGGGATCCCGTGGTCGAAGCCACCTGGCAACGCGTGAGCGACCGCGACGACCCCGAGGCGGCCAGCAAGCGGCTGCATCGGACGCCGCCGGAACAGGCCCGCTGGGATAACCACGTGCGCTGCATCATCCCGCTCCGCCCGCAGCTGGAATTCCTGCGGTCGGCCGGATTCGAAGGGGTCGACGTCTACTGGAAGCGACTCGAGAACGTCATCTACGGCGGCCGCCGCCCCGGATAAGGCCCGTCTAGGCCGCGTGCTCTTTCTTTGCCCTTGAGCCCGGTACCAGTCCAGGCCGGGCATACCGCGCTCACTTGCCATCCCTTTCGCTGCGGCCACTCCTATCGCGAGCACGACTACGGCCGCCAGGGTGCGCTTATCCACCGCCGTACGGGCCGCCGCGGCCAGCATGACGAGCGTGATCACGTGCTGCCGTCGTCTCGCCTCCCGCGACTGCAGCCGAGTGTCCTCCGATAGGGGGGCAGGCTCCGCCGATCCGGTGTTGATCGTCATCCCATCTCGCTCTCCCCGAAATCACCTGCGCGGTGCGCCGCGAAATTTCGGCACCCGCAGAACGCCGGCGATCCAGGTCGTTTGTGCGTGCGGGTATAAGCCTGCCCGCAAGGGCTCGACGCGACATCACCCGGCCCGAGGGATCATCCAGGTAAACGCGGGTGATAGCGATGCCGGCCCCCTGGGGTGGCGCGGCTTGGGAGCGGCCTTGCCATCGGCGGGCCATCAGGCAGATGCCTCGCGGACTTCTAGGGTGTCCAGGACGCGTACCACGTTGGCCCGCAGATCCTCGGCCGCCTCCTGGTTTCCGGCGAGATGGTGCAGCAGCGCCTGCTGGAACAGCCCGTCGAGGACGGCGTACGCCGCACCCGGAGACAGGGCCACCTGAAAACCCGTGAACGAGGCATACCGGCTGATGACCCGCCAGATCATCTCCTCGCGACGCTGGTCGATCTCCAGCACGTCGGCGCGGAACGACTCCTCGAACAGGCTCTGGTTCCGCAGGTCGTACCAGAGCCGGTGCATCGGCGCGTCGGTCCGCAGCGTCTGCGCCATCGCCGTGCTGAACTCCCGCTTGAGCTCTTCCGCCGACGAGGCGGTCGCCACGATCTCGTCGTAGCGGGTCACGCAAGCGGCTTCGTACTGGCGCACGCAGTGCGTGATCAGGTCTTCCTTGTCGCTGAAGTAGTAGTGCAGCACGCCGTGGGAGAACTGGGAATTCTGCGCGATCTCGCGCAGGCTGGTGCGGGCATAGCCGAGTTCCGCGAGCGTCTGCAGCGCGGCATCGGCCAGCTGCGCCCGGCGTTCGGCGAACTTGTCGACCTGCCGCCGCGAGACCCGCTCCCGGTTCGTCTCGGTCACGCGAGGCTCATCACCCACGTCAGCCTCACTGGCCACATGGGCCACGTCCGTCACGGCAAAAGCTTCCTGTCAGCTCACGAAAACGCCCGCGCCCTGCGGGCCCGAACCAACTGTATCTCGGCCAGCGCCCGCCGCCCAGAAAAAACTTGACAAGTGTCCAAGGAAGTCTTGACGACTGTCCAGATTTCGTGGCAGTGTGACCTACGTCGCACCGCCGACCCAGGAAAGCGCCGTCTCAAGGAGGAGATGCCCGATGAGTGTGTTCGACTTGACCGGACGCAAGGCCCTGGTCACCGGCGGGGCGCGCGGGCTCGGCGCCGGGATGGCCGAGGCGCTGGCGCGGGCCGGCGCGGCCGTCGTCATCGGCGACATCCGCGAAGAACTCGGCGAGGCGACCGCCGACGCGATCAAGAAGGCCGGCGGCGACGCGGCGTTCCTGCCGCTGGACGTGACCGACGACCGGAGCTGGGAGCGGGCCGTCGAGGGCACGATCGCCGAGCTCGGCGGCCTGGACATCGTGGTCAACAACGCCGGCGTCGAGATCACCCAGCTGATCGTCGACCTGGATCCGGACGAGATCCGCCGCATGCTCGAGGTCAACATCCTCGGCACCTCGCTCGGCATCAAGCACGCCTTCCGCGCCATGCGCCCCGGCGGGCCGGCTGGCCGCGGCGGCGCCGTGGTCAACATCGCGTCGGTCGCCGCCACCATCGCCTTCCCCGGCATCGCCGTCTACTCCGCGACCAAGTCCGCGGTCGACCGGCTGACCCGGGTCGCCGCCATGGAATCCGGCAAGCTCGGCTACGCCGTGCGGGTGAACTGCATCTACCCGGGCCTGGTCCCGACCGAGATGGGCAACCAGCTCGCCCAGGACGTGGTGACCCTCGGCCTGTTCCCGAGCGTGCCCGAGGCTGTCGGTGCCGTGGTCGGGCTTACCCCGCAGGGCCGCCTCGGTGAGGTCGCGGACATGGCCGACGCCGTGGTCTTCCTCGCCTCCGACGCGGCGCGTTTCATCACCGGCGCCGGGTTGCCCGTCGACGGCGGCATGGGCATGTGACTCCAGGAAGGCCACAGGAAGGACAGAGAACAAATGACCAAGCCCGTCATCGTCTACGGCGCCTCCGGCTACACCGGCCGCCTGATCTGCGAGTACCTGCGCGAGTTCAACGTGCCCTTCGTCGCCGCAGGCCGCGACAAGGCGCGCATCGCCGAGGCGCTGGACAAGGTCCCCGGTATCGACACGGTAGAGCACGAGATCGTCGAGGTCGCCCACGACGTCCAGCCGCTGACCGAACTGTTCCAGGGCGCCAGCGTGGTCTGCAACACCGTCGGGCCGTTCGCCCAGTACGGCCGCGAGGTCGTCGAAGCCTGCCTGGCCACCGGCTGCCACTACCTGGACACCACGGGGGAGCAGGACTGGCTGATCACCTGCGACGAGGACTACGGCCGGCGGATGGCCGCCAAGGGCCTGCTGCTCGCCCCGGGCATCGCCCAGATGTACACCACCGGCGAGATCGCGGCCCAGCTCTGCCTGGAGAAGCCGGGCGTGGACACGCTCGACATCCTGGTCTTCTGGAAGGGCATGCCGACCATCGCCTCGACCCGGACGATCCTCGTCAACGCGGCCCTGTCCAAGGCGTACTACCTGGAGCAGAACTCCTACGTCGAATGGCCCGCCGACGTCGGCCTGTACGACGTAGTGGTCCCGGGCCAGCACGAGACCGGCCTGGCCCTGCCGTGGGGCGGCACCTCGCACCCGGTGTGGTTCAAGCGCGACCCCCGGGTGGCCAACGTCAAGGTGCTGGGCGGGGTGTTCAACCGCGCGCTCATGCTGGGCGTCCCGCAGATCGTCGCGGCGGTCCTGGAGCAGATCGAGGGCCTGCCGGAAAACGAGAAGCTCCGGGTGCTGACCGCTCGCGCGGCCGGCGTGATGAACCAGATGCCGCCGCGCGAAGCCACCCGGATCAACACCTCGCTGGACTCGGTGCACGCCTCCGGCCCGCTGGGCCGCGCGCACTGCGTGATCCACGGCAACTCCAACTACAAGCAGACCGGGCTGATGCAGGCGTACGGGGCGTACTCGCTGCTCCAGCAGCCGCCCAAGCGGGTCGGCTTCGCGTCCGGCTGCCAGGCCTTCGGCCACCGCGAGCTGCTCGGCGTGCTGCGCAGCTTCGGCCTGGTCATGGAGCCCGACCTCACCGTCCACCACTGATCAAGAAGCAGGGAGACAGAGCAGCGTGCGCCTGACCGACTTCCTGGACAAGGGTGCCTCCCTGGGCACGGAGGCACCCTGCCTGACCACGGGCGGGCGCACGCTGACCTACGGCGAAGTCCAGGCGCTGTCCTGGCGGATCGCCCGGGCGCTTGACTGGTCCGGGGTGCGTCCCGGCGACAAGGTCGCGATCTTGTCGGCGAACGACCCGATCGCGTTCAGCTGCGTGTTCGGTATCTCCCGGGCCGGCGCGGTGTGGTGCCCGGTCAACCCGCGTAACGAGGCGGCGGAAAACCGCGAGCTGCTCGACTTCTTCGACTGCACGTGCCTCATCTTCCAGGCCGCCTTCGCCCCGCTGGTTACCAAGATCCTGGCTGACCTGCCGAAACTCACCACGCTGGTCTGCCTCGACGGCGAGCATCCGAACGCCACGCCGTTCCGGCAGTGGCTCGCCGACCTGCCCGGTGAACCCTGGCAGGCCGAGCCTCCCGACGACATGGTCATGCTGGTCGGCACCGGGGGCACCACCGGCCGCCCCAAGGGCGTGATGCTCACCGGCCACAACATCGAGACGATGTCCGCGCTGACGCTGATGAGCTACCCGTTCCGCCCGCGCCCGCGCTACCTGGCCCTCGCGCCGCTCACCCACGCGGCGGGCGTGCTGTGCTTCCCGGTCATGACGCTCGGCGGCGAGATCGTCATCATGCCCACGCCGGACCTGACCGAGTTCCTGGCCCTGGTCGAGAAGAACAAGATCACTCACACGTTCCTGCCGCCGACGCTGATCTACATGCTCCTCGACCACGACCGGCTCGCCGAGACCGACACCTTTCACCTGCAGTGCCTGTGGTACGGCGCGGCCCCGATGTCGGCCAGCCGCCTCGAAGAGGCGCTGGCGAAGATCGGCCCGGTGATGGGCCAGCTGTTCGGCCAGTCCGAAGCCCCGATGATGATCTCCACCCTGGCGCCCGCCGACCATTTCCGCGACGACGGATCGCTCGCCACCGAGCGCCTGTCCTCGGCCGGGCGTCCCACTCCGCTCACCACGGTCGCGATCATGGACGACGAGGGCAACCTGCTCGGCCCGGGCCAGCGCGGTGAGATCGTGGCCCGGGGCCCGCTGGTCATGGCCGGTTACTACAAGAACCCGCAGGCCTCGGCGGAAGCCGCCCGGTACGGCTGGCACCACACCGGGGACATCGGCTACCTCGACGAGGACAACTACCTGTTCATCGTCGACCGCGCCAAGGACATGATCATCACCGGCGGCTTCAACGTCTACTCGGCCGAGGTGGAGCAGGTCCTGCTGGCTCACCCGGCCGTGCAGGACTGTGCGGTCATCGGGCTGCCCGACGAGAAATGGGGCGAGCGCGTCACCGCCGTCGTGCAACTCCGCCCCGGCCAGTCGGTGACCGAGGCCGAGGTCCGTTCCTTCGTCAAGGAACGCCTGGGCAGCGTGAAGGCGCCCAAGCAGGTCGAGGTCTGGCCCGACCTGCCCCGGTCGAAGGTCGGGAAGGTCCTCAAGGTCGACGTCAAGGCCCGGCTCCGTGACATCGGGGGCAGATCCTGACTCCTGGTGAACTGCTCGTGCTCGGCCTGTAATGACCGTAGGCTCGAAGGCACCATGACAGTCACCGCCGATGACCTTGACAGCGTGATCTCATGCGTGATGAGCGGGCTCCTGCCCATCACCGACCGGGACTGGTCGGTGCGGGCGGGGACCCTGGAATGGGATTGCTGGCATACCGCCGAGCACATCGGTGACTGCCTGCTGTCCTACGCCTGGCAGCTCGCGGTCCAGCCCACCGGCCGCTACGTCCGGGCCGTCGCGACCGCGGAGAAGGACGCCTCCCCGGCCGAGGTGCTGGAATTCGCCGTCACCGGCGGCCGGGTCCTGGCCTCGATGGTGCGCACGTCCCGCGCGCACGTCCGTGCGTACCATCCGGCCGGGATGGCCGACCCGGAGGGCTTCGCCGGGATGGGCTGCTACGAGGCCCTGCTGCACGGCAACGACATCGCCCAGGGCTTCGGCCTCAGCCTCGATCCGCCCCGCGACGTGTGCCGCCGCGTCCTGGCCCGGATCTTCCCGCAAGCCTCCGCCGAGCTATCCGGATCCGACCCGTGGGCCGCACTGCTCTGGGCCGGCGGCCGCATCAACCTCCCCGGCCGCCCTCAGCGCCCAGGCTGGCGCCCCCACCCGGCCCCGCTCACCAGCACCGGGCCCATGCCCCGTCTCAGCTCGGCCGGATGAGATCCCAGCGCGCATCCGGTTATAGTCACCGTCGACGTCGTCCGTGGCCAACCCCCACCATGGGAACGTCTACGGTTCGTAGGAGCCGGGGATCCAGGCGCGGGTGCTGACGCTGATGGCGTTCCAGGCGTTGATGGTCACGATGAGGCTGACCAGGGCGGCGACCTGGAGCGGACTGAATTCCGCGGCCACGTCCTGGTACGCCTGGTCCGGGACGTGCGTGTCGGACAGGCGCGTGACCGACTCGGTGAACGCCAGCGCGGCGCGCTCGCGCGGGGTGAAGTACGGGGTCTCCGGCCAGGCGGCGAGCCCGTAGATGCGCTGTTCGGTCTCGCCGATGGCGCGCGCGTCCTTGGTGTGCATGTCGATGCAGTAGGCGCAGCCGTTGAGCTGCGAGGCGCGGATCCGGATCAGCTCGCGGAGCTTGGGGTCGATCTCGGCCTTGTCGAGTTCCTTGGTCGCGGCCTGGTCCAGGTGCGCCATCGCCCGGGAGTAGCCGGCCGCGAAGGAGTCGAAGGCCAGCCGGACGGGGATCTGCGTGGTTTCGTTCGTGATCGTCATACCACCGACGCTATGACGCCAAGCGGCCCAAGGTAAGGTCCATTTCTATGCCAGAAACATGGGCCAAAGGCTCGCCGCGAGTCACGCGGGCCGAACTGAGCGGGGCCGAACTGAGCGGGGCCGAACTGAGCGGGGTCGACCTGCACCTGGATCTTTCCGGGACCAGGGTGCGGGCCGGGCTGGAGAGCGCGCTGCGCGGCGCGGTCCGGGACGGTCGCCTGCGTCCGGGTACGCGGCTGCCGTCGTCGCGGGCCTTGGCCGCGGACCTGGGCATCGCTCGCAACACGGTCGCCGAGGTCTACAGCCAGCTTGTCGCGGAGGGCTGGCTGACCGCGCACACGGGGTCGGGGACGTCGGTCGCGCCGCGCCGGGCACCCGATCCGGGCGCGGAGGCCGCCGCCCGCCCCGAGATGGCGATGCCCCGCTACGACCTGCGGGCCGGGGTGCCCGACCTGTCCGCGTTCCCGCGCCGGGCCTGGCTCGCGACGGCCCGCAAGGTCCTGGCGGCCACCCCCGATCACCTGCTCGGCTATCCGGACCCGCGCGGGATCCCGCCGTTGCGGGCGGCCCTGGCTGATTACCTGGCCCGGGCGCGGGGAGTAACCGCCGACCCGGCGCACATCGTCATCTGCGCCGGCTTCGCCCATGGGCTGGCCGGCATCAGCCGCGCGCTGCGCTCGGCCGGCGCGAGCACCCTCGCGGTGGAGGCCTACGGCCACCAGGCCCACCGCGATATCGCGGCCGGGCAGGGCCTGCGCCTGCGGCCGCTGCCGGTCGACGAGATGGGCGCCGTCATCGGCGAGGCCGCTGGAGCCGACGCGGTGCTGCTGACCCCGGCGCATCAGTTCCCGCTGGGCGTGACGCTCCATCCGCGGCGCCGCCGGGAGGCGGCCGACTGGGGCGGCGTGGTGATCGAGGACGACTACGACGGGGAGTTCCGCTACGACCGGCAGCCGGTGGGCGCGCTGCAGACGCTCGCGCCCGGCCATGTCATCTACGCGGGGACGGCCAGCAAAAGCCTGGCCCCCGGCCTGCGGCTCGGCTGGCTGGTCGTCCCGCCGCGGCTGCTCGACGCCGTGACCGCGGAGCTTGCCGCCGGCCCGTCCGCGCTCGACCAGCTGACCCTGGCCGAGTTCATCACCACGGGCGGCTACGACCGGCAGATCCGCCGGGCCAGGCTGGCCTACCGGCGCCGCCGGGACCGCCTGGCCGCCGCCCTGCGCCGCCAGGGCCTGCACGTCACCGGAATCGCCGCTGGCCTGCAGGCGGTGCTTGAATTCTCCCGAACGGACCTCGAGCGTGCCGTCGTCGCCCGCGCCAGCCAGCATGGCGTGGCCGTCGACGGGCTGGAACGCTATCGCGCCGGCGAAGGCCCTCCCGCCGGGGACGGCCGGGCCGGCCTGGTGATCGGCTACGGCCGTCCGCCCGAGCATGGCTTCACCACCGCGCTGGCCCGGCTGTGCGCCGCCCTGGCCGGGGAGCCCGCCGCCCGGTTGTTACCGGTTCCTTACCCGTGCGGGCATGGTGAGCCCGGCCGGCCGGCGGTCCGTATCGAGGGTGTGATGACCATCGAAGACAGCGTGATCATCGGGATCGCGGCCATCTGCGTGTTCGTGGCCGTGCTGGTATTGGTGCTCAGGATGTCGGCGGAGCGCCGGGCCGGATCCACGAACCCCTACGGCCCCCGCATGCATCGTGACCGGCAGCCAGTCGCGACGGCCACGCCACCCCACGCCCGCGTGCCGGGACGGTGGGAGGAAAGAGCCGCCTCGTTCGGGCCGCAAGAGGACGAGGAGTATGGCGGGACGGCCGGGTACGGACGCCCGGCCGGCTATGGTCCGCCTCCGCTGTGGACCGAACTGCCGTACGACCCGCCCGGCTGGCGCTGACGGGGACCGGGCCGGCGCGGCTCACTGCCCGAATGCCGCGGGCGGCTCTTCGTAGTACACCGAGATGCCGTTCACGTCGGCGTAGCTCATCGTGTCACCGTCCTCGTGAGAAGTTACCGCCGGGCAGCGGTCCGTTCACGAGTGAAACGACGCGGCGGCGGAGAACTCATCGGATGATCGATGTGCCCATCGTCGGGACGGGTGCCCCGGCCAGGCGGTGGATGAGGTCGTGCCGGGAGACGCCGTCGGCGAACATCCGCCTGGCCGTCTGGTACGTCGCGCTGTCCTCGTCGCGCCACAGTTCCTCGACCACGCGGTCCGCCGCCTCCACGAACTCCTCGCTGGTCATGCCGGCGGGCGGGGTGCACGCGCCGAACTCGGCCTCGACGAGACGGTGGCGGTCAGCCGGGTCGGCGAGGTCCAGCGGAGCGTGCCGCTGCGGTATTGGCAGCGCGAACATGCGGCGGCCCACGTTATCGGAGAGCCAGGAGACGTCGGCGTCGCTGGCGGCCAGGCCGGAGGCGTAGCCGCGGATCGTGACCGCGTCCGGGTCGTCGTAGGCCTGGCCGAACCGGGCCAGCACCCTCGGCACCTGCGCCATCAGCACCTCGGTCCCGGCCTCGCCCAGGTCCCGGCGGTCGGCGGACCAGCGGACCCACGCGGTTACGGCGGGCTCGAGATGGCTGCGCTGCGCGGGTGACAGGACGAAGGTGTTCGGCACGTGGCCGAGCAGTATGTACGCGAGCTTGCGCGGACCGACCTCGGCCGGCGACTCGCCGGGGACGCGGCCGCTGTAGCCGGTGAGCACTTCGGCCCAGAACCGCGTGGACTCCTCGTCGGCCGCGACGGCCTCGGCGGCCAGCGGGCTCTTCATGAACTCGTCGACCGCGGCCGCGCGGTCGGCCGCCGTGAAGACCGGCGCGCGCTCGGCGTCGCCGGCCGGGAGGTGGCGGATCCGGGTCCGGGCGATCGGCAGGTACGCGAGCGTGTCGGCGGACAGGTCCGGGTTCGGGTCGTAGTCGGTGCGGTCCAGCGGCCCGAACAGGCGACGCCGCGCCTCGGCCAGGCTGATCTGCTCGGACCGCTCGAACTCCTCGGCATCGCCGCCGCTGATGGCCTCGATCATGCGGGCCGCGTTGGGGGACACGCCGATCGCGGTGGCGATCGGGATCCCGGTCAGGTCAACCTGCACCACGATGCCGTGTTCGGCCTCGCCGTACCCGAACGTCACGGCGATGGCCTCGTCGTCACCGAACACGTCGTACCGGCGCCAGGCCTGGCCGGGTGTCACCTTGCCGATCCCGGTCACCCAGTCCGGCGGGTAGATGCCCGCGCCGGTCAGCTCGGCCAGTGCCCGGCTGGCCGCCCGCTTGGTGTCCTGGCTGCCCAGCGCCATCAGCATCCGGAGCAGCGCCGCGCCGTCGGGCGTCCCCCTGCGGACCGCTCCGTTCACCAGCACGGTGGAGATGAACTTCTCGGTCTCGTCAGGATCCAGTTCACCCGTCACGCGCGGAATGGCCATGCAGGTCGAGGTCTCCAGTTCGGCCCGCAGCCGGTCGCCCGACGCGATCCCGGCCCACAGGCTGGACATCACCCGCTCGACAATGGCGTCCGCCTCGGTCCGCCCGCTACCGGACGGTGCCTGGCCTGCCGGTACCGGGGCGGCCCGTGCCTTGCTGGCTGGTGCCTTGCTGGCCGGATTGCCGCGACGCGGCTTGGTCTTCTTGCTCACTGCGTCATCCTATGGCCCCCAGCCGACAAAACTCGGTGTCCAGCGCGTCGATGAGGTGCCTCATCCAGCCCGCTGACGTGCTTTTAATTCGGCCCGGACGCAAACACGAGCGGGCGATCAGAAGCTGACCGCGCGGATGACGCCCACCACAGCGTCGCCGCCGATGACGGGGACGGTGGCGAGCTCGTCGGGGACGACGGCGCCGAGCAGGCGCAGCGCCGCCACGGTGACCGGGGTCCGGGCCCGGTGCGCCCCGTCCTCGATCTTGACCGCGCCGGCTCTTCCGTCCGCCAGCGCGAACGCGTCGATGCCCTCGGCCCCGCCCTTGACCAGCAGGTCGGGCACCGCGTCCATAAGCCGTCGCTCGTCCCGGCTGGTACCGCTGGTCCATTCCGGGTGCGCGCGCATGGCGTCGGCCACCCGGCGCCCGGGCGTGCCCGGGGCCGCCAGCACCAGCGCCCGGAACGCCCGCGCCAGCCTGGTCAGCGTCAGCGCGAACAGCGGCGCGCCGCAGCCGTCCACGCCGGTGACGGATACCTGCTGGCCGGTCAGGTCGGAGACCGTGCGCCGGATCGCTTGCTGCAGCGGATGCTCCGGCGCCAGGTACCCGCGCGTCGGCCAGCCGTTCAGCACGCAGGTGGCCAGCATCGCGGCGTGCTTGCCCGAGCAGTTCATCCGGATCCTGGAGGAGTCCTCGCCGCGGGCGATCACCCGGCGCGCGGTCTCGGGGTCAAGTGGCCAGGACGCCGGGCAGCGCAGGTCATCCTCGGTCAGCCCGGCGCCGGACAGGATCTTGCGGACCCCCTCGACGTGGAAGTCCTCGCCCGAGTGGCTGGCCGCGGCCAGCGCCAGCAGCTCGCCGTCCAGGTCCAGTCCGGCTGACAGCATGGCCGTGGCCTGGAGCGGCTTGTTCGCTGACCGGGGGAAGAAGGGCAGCGCGGTGTTTCCCACGCTGATCACCTGGGTCCCGTCGGCGGCTAGGCCCGCGACCGCGCCGCGGTGCCGCGATTCGGTGAAGCCCGAACGCACCACCTCGGCGACCACCGGGTTCACGCCGTTGTGTTCCGTATCGATCGTCATGCCCGCAGTCTGCCCCTTTCCCGCGGGCCCGCGCCGGGTACGCCGCGCTCACGGTACCCTGCCGTGCTATGCGGGCAGTGGTACAGCGAGTGAGCCGGGCCAGCGTAACCGTGGACGGGCAGGTTGCCGGCGCCATCGAGGAGCCAGGGCTGCTCGTCCTGGTCGGCGTCACCCACGGCGACACCCCGGAGCAGGCCGCGAAGCTCGCCGCCAAGCTGTGGGGGCTGCGCATCCTCGACGGCGAGAAGTCCTGCTCCGACGTGAACGCGCCGCTCCTGGTGATCAGCCAGTTCACACTCTACGCGGACCTGGCCAAGGGCCGCCGCCCGTCCTGGTCCGCGGCCGCCCCGGGGCCGGTCGCCGAGCCGCTGGTCGGTGCCGTGGTGCAGGCGCTGCGCGATCTCGGCGCCCGGGTCGAGACCGGCGTCTTCGGCGCCGACATGAAGGTCGCCCTGGTCAACGACGGTCCCGTCACTATCGTCCTCGACCTGTAGAGACCCCAGGGCTACTTCGACGCCCCGGCACTGGGATCGGCGGAGGGACTTTCGGGGGCCAGGCCGGCCAGCACGCACTGCGGCCTGGCCCGCAGCGAGACCGGGTCCTGGGACCGGAACGAGTCCTGGCAGAACGACCGCGCCTGCGCCCCGCAGTAGTGCAGGGTGGATCCCCCGGTGGTGTTCGGCACGATGACGTTCACGCAGCCGTTCGCCGAAGTCCCGTAGGAGTCATGCGCCGTCACGCCCCAGGCGATCAGGCCGCCGAAGACGACGATCACCACCACCGCGGCGATCGCGAAGATCCGCTTCTGCCGCGGCGTGAGGCGCCCCGCCTGGGGGTTGGTCTTGGCGTACATGGATGCCCAGTGTAAACACCCGCACAGCGTTGGCCGGCCGGCCCCGCTGGCCCTGTGTTAGCGTCGGCCGCAAGAAAGCATCAAGGGGAGGCACAGGAAAGTGGTAACGCGCGATACGCGGTGGCCTGCCGGTACGCCGTGCTGGGTGAATGTCAGCGTCGACGACGTACCGAAGGCGATCGCCTTCTACCAGGCCTTGTTCGGCTGGGACATCCAGGCGGGCGGCCCGGAGGTAGGGGGATATGCCATCGCCCACCACCATGACCGGATCGTCGCGGGCCTCGGCCCGAAGTTCGGCGCGCCTGACGCCCCGTCGGCCTGGACGACCTACCTGGCCGCCGACGACGCCGACGCGGTCGCGGAGAAGATCAAGGCGGCGGGCGGCCAGGTGGTGCAGGGGCCGATGGACGTCATGGAGGAAGGCCGGATGGCCATCGCCTTCGATATCACCGGGGCCCCGTTCGGCCTGTGGCAGGGCGCCAAGACGACCGGCGTCGGCCTGGCCAACGAGACCGGGGCGCTGACCTGGAACGAGCACGTCAGCTGGGACTTCGACGCCGGCAAGGCGTTCTACCGCGCCGTGTTCGGCTACGACTACCAGGATGTGAGCGGAGACGGTTTCCGGTACGCGATGCTGATGGTCGACGGGCGCGAGGTCGGCGGCATCGGTCAGTACATGCCGGGAACGCCGGCCGGGACCCCGGCCGCCTGGGGCGTCTACTTCGCCGTCGACGACACCGACGCCGCGGTGGCCGCCGCCGTCGAGCACGGCGGCAGCGTCGTGCGGCCCATCAGGGACAGCCCGTACGGCCGGACCGGCGTCGTCACCGACAACCAGGGCGCGATCTTCTCGCTGATCAGCAGCCCCCAGCCCCAGGTGAGCCAGCCCGCGGGCTAGTTATCCTGCTCGGTGCTCAGCAGCCTCAGCCGTCCCGTCACGCGCTTCGTCACCTCGGCTCCTCCTCGCCTGCCCTGGCCGGCCTGTCCCGCTAGCTAACCGGCGGGGTTCCGTGGGTGTGGAAGGACTCTATCGTCTTCAGGCCCCACGCCTGGCCCTTGGCCCGTTCGGCCTCCGTCCAGGTGATCGTGCGCCAGTCCGGGGCCAGCACCAGCCGGGCGACCGGGTTGCACAGCTCGATCCGGTTCCCGCCCGGCTCGTAGACGTACAGGAAGAACGTTTGCTGGATAGCGTGCTTGTGCGGTCCGGTCTCGATGAACACCCCGCGGTCCAGGCAGATGTCCGCCGCGCGCAAGATGTCCTCGCGGGTGTCCGGCGCGAACGCGACGTGGTGCAGCCGCCCGGCCGTGCCGGTCCAGTCCCGGGTGTACACCAGGTCGTAGCCCTTGTTGGTGAAGTGCAGCCACTGCGCGGAGATCGTGCCATCGTCGAGCATGATCTGCTCGGTGACCCGCCCGCCGAGCACGTCGCGGACGAAGTCCCCGTTGGGCGGCACGTCCTGGGCGAGGTAGTTGACGTGATCCAGCCGCCGGACGCAGACGCCGCGCGCCGGGTAGGCCTGGGCCTGGTTCTTCAGCGACGGCCTGAGTGCGTCGGGCGGCGTGTACCACTCGCTCTCCCAGTACAGCTCCATCTCGTGTCCGTCTGGATCGCAGAACAGGTACGTGGGCCCGATACCCGGATCGCCGTCCTTCCAGCTGATGCCGAGCCCGGTCGCCTCGATCGCCGCCACCCGGGCCTCGAGGGCGGCCTGGCTCGAGGCTCGCAGCCCCACCCGGCGGATGCCCGAGGTGTCGTACGCGGTCAGCTTGAGGGTGTGGTGCTCGTAGTCATCCCAGGTGCGCAGATAGACCGAGTTGCCCTCGCGGCCGGTCTCGGTCAGGCCCAGGACGTCCACGAAGAACCGCAGGCTCGCGTCCGGTTCCGGCGTCAGCAACTCGATGTGCCCGAGGTGCGCCACCTCGTGCAGCGGCGGCCGCGTGGCCGCCGGCTGGTGCGGACTCATCACGGGAACCTCCGGGGGAAGACGGTGCCGTCGAAGAGCTTGCGCGCGGTACGCACCACTCCCGAGCGGAGCACCGTGGGCGGTTGGCTGGTCTGGTCGACCTCGACCTCGACCTCGAGGTGTCCGGTCGGGTGCTCGATGTCGAACCGCGTCTGTCCCGGCTTGACGGCCGCCAGGTCACCTCCGGCCGCGCCGTCGAGCAGCAGCGCGGTCGCGACGCTGACCGCGCCGAGCACCCCGATCGAGTCGTGCACCCGCACGGGGATGAAGGTGCGGGTGCAGATCGTCCCGCCGTCCGCCGGGGCGGCCACCAGGGAGATCTTCGGCACCGAGGCGGCGGACACGTCGCCCAGGCCCATCAGAACGCCGGCGGCCAGCTGCAGCGCCCGCACCCGCTGCCCGAGTCCGGGGTCCGCCTCGAGTTCGGCGACGGTCTCGTACCCGGTCCGGCCAAGCGCGGCGGCGGGCACGACCACCACCGGCATGCCGTTGTCGATGCAGGTGACGGTGATGCACCGGGGGGTGCCAGCGGTGTCGTCCCCCCACGGTGGCACTTCGATGACGTCGGTGACTCCTCCGGTGGGCAGCAGCGCGCCGGTGGCCGAGCCCTCGGTCGCGGCGAAGTCGAGCACCACGGCCGCGCCGGTCCCAGGCACCCCGGCGATCGCGGTGTCGCCGTCGTAGTCGACCACGCCGTCCGCGCCGGGGAACGTGGCGGTGGCCAGGCTGTCCGAGTTGACCATGTGGATCCGCACCGGCGCCCCCGGGACCAGCCCACGCTCGACCGCGAACGGGCCGACCCCGGCCAGCAGGTTGCCGCAGTTCTGCCGGTCGGAAACCGTGGCCTCGCCGACGCCGACCTGCAGGAACAGGTAATCGACGTCCGCGTCCGCCCGCGCCGAGCGGGAGATCACCGCCACCTTGGAGGTCAGCGGATGCGCCCCGCCGATCCCGTCGATCTGCCTGGTGTCCGGGCTCCCCATGATCCGCAGCAGCAGGTCGTCCCGCGCCGCCGGATCCGCGGGCAGGTCCTCCGCGAGGAAATACGCCCCCTTTGACGTCCCGCCCCGCATCATCATGCACCGCACCCCGGCACCTGAACCCATCAAGCTCTCTGCCACCTCCGGTCACACCGGCAACGACTCGGAACGCATGGTTGTGACAACGTGCCCATAAGAGGGACTACGGTGTCACATCCATGCCCTGGCTGGCGGGCACGTAATCGACGCCGCGGGCGGCGAGCTTGTCGCGCAGGCCGTACAGGTCCAGACCCAGCTGGCCGTCGGCCAGGGCCTTGCGGTTCTGCTCTTCCTTGGCCACCCGCGCCTGCGCGGCGGCCAGCGCCTGGCCGGCATCGGCGCGCGGCACGCACACCACGCCGTCGTCGTCGGCGATGATCGCGTCGCCCGGCCGGACGATCTGCCCGCCGATCGAGATGGGCAGGTTGACCGAGCCCGGCGTCTCCTTGACCGTGCCCTGGGCGCTGACCGCCGCCGACCACACCGGGAAGCCCATCGCCCGCAGGTCGGCCACGTCCCGGACGCCGGCCTCGATGACCAGGCCGCGGACCCCGCGCGCGGCCAGCGAGGTCGCCAGCAGCTCACCGAACATCCCGTCGGTGCACGGCGAGGCCGCCGTGACCACCAGCAGGTCCCCGGCCTGGCACTGTTCCACCGCCGCGTGGATCATGAGGTTGTCGCCGGGCCAGCACAGCGCGGTGACCGCGGTCCCGCCGACTCGGGTCCCATCCTGTCTGGGGCGCAGGCCCGGCCCGAGGTACCCGGCCCGGCCGATCGCCTCGTGCACGGTGGCCACTCCGAGTGCGGCTAGCTGGTCCACCACGCCTAGGTCTGCGCGGGCCACCCCGGTGACGATCACGTTGCGCATCAGCTCAGCCTGTCCGTGACCTGCGGGAACACCCGCATGTAGGCCTCACCTAGGGTGGACTGCGGCAGGCCCAGGTTAGGTCCGGCGTTGCGCTTGAGCTGGGTGCCGCGCCGTCTGGCCAGGTCGGTGTAGTACTCCCACAGGTGCTGCTGTGCCCCCATGCACTCCATGGCCTTGCGCTTGGCGTCGAAGACCGGCGTGATGTCCAGCAGGACCTCCGGCTTGAAGCCGCACATCTCCGGCTGGTGCGGCTCGAACAGGAAGACCGGCGGCGCGCCGATCGGCTCGCCGGGGGCCGGGTAGCCGATCGCCTGGGCCAGCACCCGGGCCCGCAGCGCCATCTGCCCTGCGGCCGGATGATCGCCGTTGTAGGGGTCGGCCAGCGGGTGGGTGAGTACCACCGACGGGTTGACCTTGCGGTACACCCGGACGATGCGGTCGACCAGCTCATCGGACTCGCGCAGCGGGTAGTCCCCGGCGTCGAGGAACTCGATCTCGGCCCCGAGCGCGGCCGCGGCGCTTTCCGCCTCGCCCCGGCGCAGCGCCTTGATCTCCTCCAGCGTCTGGCCGGCCCGCCAGGCGCTGGCCGACTCGCCTCGCTCGCCGTAGGTCAGGCAGAGCACCTTCACCCGGTCGCCGCGCGACGCGGCCAGCGCCACCGCGCCGCCGGCCCGCCAGACGAAATCGGCGGCGTGCGCGCTGATCACGAGCATGGATTCCTGCTGGCTCACCGGGCTTCCTCCTCGTGCTGATCGAGCTTGTGCTGATCGAGCTTGTCTTGGTCGAGTAGGGCCGTGATGACGCTGCGCAGGTGGCGGCGGGTGGCCTGCTCGGCCTGCGCGGGGCGGCCCGCGGTAATGGCGGCGATAATCGCCAGGTGCTCGGGCAGCGACTGCTGAGGGCGCCCCGGGCGCAGGGACAGCTGGAACTGGTGCCGGACCAGCTGGCCGTTGAGCCGCTCAAGCAGGGCGGCCGCGACCTGCTGGCCGGAGATCTCCCGGACCGCCTTGTGCAGCTCGTGATTGAGCGCGGAGTACTTCAGCGGCTCCCCGGCGGCCACGGCCTCCTCCAGCCGGGCGCCCAGCTGCCGCAGCCGCCCGGCCTGCGGGCCGGTGACCCGCTCGGCGGCCTTGGCCGCGCACAGCCCTTCCAACGCCATCCGGCACTCGGTGATCGCGACCGCCTCGGCCATGGTGACGGCCCGGACCCGCGCGCCGCGGTTCGGGATCCGCTCGGCCAGCCCGTCGGCGGCCAGGTCGAACAGGGCCCCGCGCAGGCTGGCCCGGGTCACCCCGAACAGCCCGGCCAGTTCCTCCTCCACCAGCCGCTGCCCCGGCGCCATGTCCCCGGCCAGGATCGCCCGCCGCAGCCGCTCACCCGCCAGCCGCCGACCCTGGGCTCCGGATACTGGTGAAGCACCGGGAACTCCGCGTACTCCAGCCGGATCCGGCGCCGCGTCGTCAGGCACTCGCACGTGGCGATCCTAGAAATTATCAACAAAATTGTCAACAATCTGTCGGTCGCCACTGTCGGTCGCCAGCTATCGTGCCGGCGGCAGCGGATCACCAGCGGATGCCGCTGTCACGCGGGCGCATGGGTGAGCTGCTCGGCAATGCCGCTGGCCCACTGCCTGATCTCGGCCCAGTCACGGAAGTCCCCTTCCAGGCCGTGGAATATCAGCAGCGAGGCCCGCTGCGTGTGGCTCAGCACCTTGCGGTCGAGCCTGCCAGAGAACATCCGGTGATCTCGCGCGTGGGTGGCTATGCGCAGGCCGGCCAGCTCGACCGGATCTTTCGCCATGGCCTGGGCCAGCTTGCTCACGGGACTGCCGACCGGGCCGCTCGAGAACAGCCACACCGGACGGGTGCTGAGCTGGTCGTGACACCGGTTCACCAGGTCCTTGGCCGGGTCAAGCCAATGGCCCACGTAGACCGCGCTGCCGATGATGGCGGCGTCATAATCGTCGATGGACTGGACTTCCCCCGGCTCCAGGACCGTGACGGTAAGCCCCTGTCCCGAGAGCACCTCCGCGATCACCTGAGCGATATCGGAGGTTGACCCGTGCATCGAGGCTGCCGAGACCAGTACCTTCACACCCCGTGCGGGATCTGTCTCGGCTGCGTCCGCGAACGTCATGATCACTACCTCCTCACCCGGGCCGGAGGCGCCGCCTCCGGAGTGTTCCGCGCCGAGCCTGTCCGAGCGACTTCCGCCGGCAATAGGGCCGAACGTCCCTGCTGGCCTGCCTTCTAGGCCTTCTAGGCCTTCTAGGCCTTCTAGGTCTGCTACGCCCTGGCGGGCTGTGGCGCGGCCGGGAGGTCAGAGTTCGTCGGCACCGGGCCCGCGGCGATGGGTTAGGATTCCCGTCCGAGCCGCATGTCGATCCGGAGGCGCATGATGACCGGCCAGGCCAGGCAGCCCACCTCAGCCAGTCCCGCCAGCCCCGGGGCCGGGCGCTGGCTCGACCTGGTCACGGTCGAGCGCCCCGTCCTGGATCTGCGCCCCGACTACACCGCGTGGATCATCGTCGCGGACGGGCTGCGCCCCGGTCCTAGTGACGAGGCCACCGACGCGCTGCTCAGCGACGCCGAAGCCCAGGCCCGGGCCACACTGGCGGGCCGGGCGGCCGCCGACCTCGAGCCGGTAGCTGCCTGGCGGCTGGCCTACCAGGCCTTCGGCGCCAAGCCGAAACGCACCAGGCCCAGCGTCGAGGCGCTGCTGCGCCGGGTGGAGACCGGGCTGCCCCGGATCGACCGGCTCACCGACATCTACAACGCGATCTCGGTCAGGCACCTGCTGCCCGTCGGCGGCGAGGATCTCGCCATGTACCGCGGGCCGGCCCGGCTGGCGCGGGCGGCCGGAGACGAGCCGTTCGACACCATGCGCGACGGGCAGCCCGTGACGGAGCATCCCGAACCAGGCGAGGTGATCTGGCGCGACGACGGCGGCGTGACCTGCCGCTGCTGGAACTGGCGGCAGTGCGTCCGTACCCGGATCACGCACGCCACCACCAGCGCCGTGTTCATCCTCGACGGCCTGGGTGAGCTCGGGCGAGACGGCCTGATGGCCGCCGGGCAGGACCTGGCCAGCCAGCTGACGGCGCTCCATGCCGGCGCCCGGCTCAGCTGGCGTCAGATCGGCGCCTGATCACGCGGCGCCCGGGTGGCTGACCTGGCCGAGGAACAGGGGCAAGCTGGTGGCGGTGTCGATGATCGCGAACAGGAACGGCCGGTCGACGACCATCGTCACCGGCGGGGGAGCCCGGAATGCCGCCATGCCCGCCATAACGACCGCGGTGGCCGCCGCGGCCTCCGTGCCGTGCTCGTCGACGTCGATATACGCCTTGTGCGCGACCGCGCCGATCCGCAGCGGCTCGGCGTCGGTGTCGGTGATGCCGCTGAAGTCCGCGTCGTCGCCGAACGCATCGGTCACGCCCAGCCGCCGCAGGGCCGGGATAAGGTCGAACGCCGCTTCCAGCCGGAACCGGGGCAGCGACAGCGTGACCTGGTGCCTGGCTGTTCCGGCCAGCAGGCCGCCCAGGCCGGCGGCGGCGACCTTCGGCCGCAGCGCCGGCAGCGGCCCGTCGGGCAGCACCACGGCCATGGCCAGGCCGATGTCACGGTAGGGGAGCAGCACGGCCTGGTACCCGTCGCCGCGCAGGTAGGCCTGCGGTGCGGTGAGGTGCATCATCGGCACGGTCAGGCCCGGGCGGTCGTGGCCATCCGGGTAGAACGGCGCGTCGGCCGTCGCGCTCTCGGGGAACGGCTGCGTCCACGCCGCCTTCAGGTACACGGCGCTGGCGAGCACCAGCCTGGTCAGCCGGCCGACGGCGCCGGGCGGCAGCAATCCGGTGATCTTGCCTTCGGTCTGCTCGGCGATCACGCGGTTGATCAGGGTCCGGGCCGCATCGGGCGCCGCGGCGAAATCGGCGTCGGCGAGCGTCGCCGCGGCCTGGCGGAGCCGGGCGGTGAACTCGGCCCGCAGCGGCAGGCCGGACTGGACCCACACGGTGTTCGGCGCCCGGAACGTCGCGGCTCCGTTGCCGGACCCGCCGCCGGGCCCGGCGAGGGCCGCGCCAGGCGCCAGACTCAGCCCGCTGGTCGCCACGTCCTCCGGCCGCGGTGATCCGTCGAGGTGCAGGACCCGGGCCAGTTCGGCCGCCGTCTGGCCGCGCGCTCCGTACCAGGCCGTCCGCAGCGCGCTGGCCACGCTGACCGGCGAGAACACCAGGTCGGCCGCGTTCTCGGCCAGCACCTGGTACATGTCCGCGCCGAATGCCGCGACCGCGTGCGCCGCAGCCGCCCGCGCTTCGGCCGGCTCCGCTGCTTCGTGCCGCATCCTCCGCTCCTACCCGCGCAGGATGAAACCATGACCAGATGAGCTGGTTCATGACCGCGGACACCGAACAGTTCCTGGTCGTCGCGGTACCGGCATCGCCCTGGCGCGACACTCGCTCCGCGCTCGACACGGGCTCATAAAGGATTTCCTCGACAGCCATGGTCAGCGCATAGCGGGCGACCGCGTCGACTCCTCAGCGTGCAAAGTAGCGATGCGCGCTGGCCTGGTTACGACGCGCTAGTGCCCGCCCCGCTTATGGTCGGTCTTCGCTGGATCAGGTTCGTGCGGCGCGCGCGCGGTAACGAAAGCAAGCCGTCGTTCGAAGTGTGTCCGGGCCTCGCCGATCTCTCCGCCGGTGACCGCACCGCACCGAGGGGTTCAAGTTCTCCACCGACCCGCAGCTGGAAGCCAAGGTCCGCGACGTCGTCGGCTTGTACCTGGCGCCGCCGCAGAACGCGGTGGTGGTCTGCGTGGACGAGAAGCCCCAGATCCAGGCCCTGGACCGGACCCGGCCGGTGCTGCCGATGCGCCCGGGCATCCCCGAGCGGCACCACCCATGACTACGTCCGGCACGGCACCACCTTGTTCGCCGCCCTGGAAGCAGCCACCGGCACGGTCACCGACGCCTGCTACCTCCGTCAGCCAGCTCGTCTCGGCCATCGGCGCCTTCATCGACCACTGGAACGACCACCCGCGGCCATTCACGTGGACCAAGGATGCCGACGAGATCCTCGCCAGGATCCAGCGCGCCAAGACTAAACAAACTCATTTACACGCCACTAACGTTAGGTGGTGTTGGCCGAGGCAAGCGCACCCAGATCGAGGCAACCACAGGCGAGGCTACCCGCCACGGCGCCAATGTGCACATCGCCCAGAGGTCGCCGCCGGCGTCCGCCGCCGCGCCACCACGGCTACGGCTACGCCGCCACCGAACGCGCCGGCGCCGACATCTGCGCCGGCTACCTCACCAGCAAGAAGCGCCTGGATAATCGCTGCCACCGCCGACCCGGAACTGGAGGCATTCCTGCCCTGGAACGCCACGCCCGGCGACCACAAGCCTGGGCGCGGCCGCCGATCCCGGTCAAGGCGTCATCGCCCACCGGCAGCTACGCCGTCCGTCACCATGCGCCTGCACCAGCGACCATGCCAAAGGCCGGGCGGCGCACACGCCGGCGAACCTCGGGGTACTTACTATACGTCTGCGGTACAGTCGATCCACCGATCAAACTATGACACGTCCTGCGCGGTCGGAGACATGATGAATCGCGACAAAGCAGAAGAACTGTTCCGCGAACGCGGCTATATAGTACGGCACGGCCTGTTCGACGCGGTTGAGTTGGAGGTCCTCAAGGGAGAGATCCCGCTTCTCGTCGACGCCCATCGCGAGACACTCGGCTTGCCCTACCGAATGCGGAGCAGGATCACGGCAGCGATCCGTGTGTGGAGCCACGATGAGCGCCGAGCAGTCGAGTTGTTCCGTGCCGCACTCGCCGATGAGGATGCCGCCAGGAATGACCAGCGAATAGAATCGGACGATTTTGGATAACCCTAAAATTCCGCTCAGCGATAATGGTTTCCTGAATTGCTAACCGGAATGTTGGTCGATCATTACTCGGATCGGCCATAATCCGGCCCAAAGCGCGAAACCGGCCTAAGTTGGATTGACCGAAATTGATCTGTTAGGATTATCGACTATGATTGACCTTCAACTCCTCCGCAACCCGGAGTTCGTGGAACAGCTGCAGAACGCCGCCAAGTCCAAGCGAATGGACTTCGATGCTTACCTGCTGTCGGCGACGTTCGACGAGCGTCGGCTTGTGGCAGGCCAGCTCGACAGCATGCGGGCGCAGCAGAAGGCGTTGTCTGCCCGGTTCCGCGACGCCGACGCCGACACCCGGGCAGCGCTCGGCGATGAGATGAACGGCTACGCTGCGGAGCTTAAGGCGTTGCGTGCTCGGCTTCAAGATGTGGAGGCGCGGCTAACGGATCTTGCCCTGCGGGCGCCCAACATCCCTGACCCTCTGGCCCCGGTCGGGTCGTCCGAGGACGACAACGAGGTCATTCGCCATGTCGGTGAGCCCAGGGCGATGGGTGACAACATGGTCGACCACATCGAACTGGCGCGCCGGATGGGCATGGTCGACTTCGAGCGGGCGCAGAAGTTCGCTGGGGCTCGTAGCTACGCGCTGACCGGAAACGGGATGCTGCTGGCCCGCGCCGTGCTGACCATGGCCCTCGACATTCTCGTGGCCCGTGATTTCAAGCCGGTTGCCCCGCCCGTGCTGGTGCGAGAGGAGGCAATGACGGGCACCGGATACTTCCCGCTTGGGGTTGAAGACGCCTACAAGACCGACCGCGAGGACCGCTATCTGGTGGGTACTTCGGAGGTCTCACTGGTCTCGCTGCATCGTGATGAGATCCTGCACCTGACGGAAATGCCGATCCGGTACGCGGGGATCTCCTCGTGCTTCCGGCGCGAGGCAGGCGCGTACGGGCGCGATACCCACGGCCTGTACCGCGTGCACCAATTCGAGAAGGTGGAGCAGGTCTCCATCATCCCAGCGGACGACGCGCTGTCGGCGACGGAGCAGTTGTCACTCCTGGCTAACTCCGAGGTAGTGTTGATAGCACTGGAGCTTCCCTATCGAGTGGCGATCGCGTGCACGGGGGAGACGGGTCAGGGGCAGCGCCTCAAGTACGAGGTTGAGACCTGGATGCCCAGCAGGGCGGCCTACTCGGAGACCCACTCTTGTTCGAGTTTCGGCGACTTCCAAGCCCGCCGGTCCAACATCAGGTACCGCACGGCCGGGGGCGAGTTGGCGTTCGCATACACCCTCAACAACACCGCTGTCGCGGTTCCCCGCATCCTCATCCCTCTGCTCGAACACCACCAGCGGCCGGATGGTTCTGTGCGTGTCCCCAGCGCGCTTCGCCCTTACCTCAACGGCGTGGCCGAGCTTCGCCCCGACACGGCGTCGGCGACACTGATTCCAGGCTGAGCGGTGACAGTGCGACCTTGACGGTGCCTCCCTCTGAAGACAGAATCGCCCGTAAGGTGTCCGCATTGACTGAGACCAGTCAGGCAAGCGAATGGAATGCCCGGTGACGGCCGCGTCAGACTTGCGTCGCCATGGCCCTCCGGAGTTCAGGGGAGGGCAGTGAATCGCTGTCTTTAACGTACGCGATGGAATCGGTGATCCGGGATGCTGGCGACGCGCTCCAAACGCGCATTGGACTCTATCTGATCGGCAGTTACGCGCGCGGAGTGGCTGACAGTGCCAGTGACCTCGATGTCGTGGCCATGGCGTACGGCAACGAGGGTCGGATCGGATCGGCGATCGGGTCCCTCTACGCGGACCGGTTCCCGCGTTTCCCGCCGCTCGATCTAACCGCATTCAACCTGACCCAACTCCGACGTTCCCCCCGTTCGGACCTCGCTCGCATCCGGCGGCGTGAGGTGCTTTTCCCGCTCGCCGACCATGGGATACGAATCAGCGGGCCAGACCTCGCCCGCGATATCGTCGTTAGATTCAGTCAGCTCGGCGCCGCTTCCGGGGTCCACATGCGGTGGGTGTTCTGCCGCCGGGTTCGCGGTCTCCCCGAACGGTTGTCGCCGGTCGACGTCGGCGAGCCGCCAGATCAGGCCGATGAGTTCCTGGGCTATTTGCGCTGGGGTCGTGTCAAGTCGATTGTTACCCTGTCTTCATGGATCGGCACTGCGATCGTGGTCATGCGATCCGGTCGGGACACGATCGCAGTGCCGAGGAACAAGTGATCGCCCAGTTGCTAGAACTTGACCCTGCGCTGGGCTACTGGCTCGACGGGACGATCGCGCTATGTCGGACGGCCTGGCACTATATGATTCCGCAGTCCC
>Ga0208565_1000289_pt1 | contig 40341 bp, 38 predicted proteins | sample Sb_taG_7_FD_187706 | JGI IMG/M metagenome (GOLD analysis project Ga0208565, IMG submission 187706) | Peat soil microbial communities from Weissenstadt, Germany - Sb_50d_2_FS metaG (SPAdes) (version 2) | ecosystem: Environmental > Terrestrial > Soil > Wetlands > Peat | place: Germany... | reverse complement strand
CGACGTAGTCACACGTCACTGGGCTCGATCCGACTGGCGGCTCGATCTCGATGCCGGCCTTTGACATGCCCACCAACGCCGCACTTCCCCGCGAACTTACGGCGCTCCTGTGATTTCTACCCCGTACGCCGGGCCTTACGCCGCTCCTGTGATTTCTATCCCCCAAACGCACTACAGCCGCCCCTTGGACGACTGTAGCTCTACTGAATATGTGAATGCGTCCGCTTACGAATGCGTACCCCCTACCGCTAGAAGGGACGACTCACGGCTTCGATTTGCATTCGTACGCCGGGGCACTCACGCCCGCGTACCCTCCGTGGGCAGCCGTGTAAGCGTCTCCGCCGGTGGCGCCCAGACAAGCTGCGGTCAGCTCCTGGAGGTCTCCGTAGTCGACGACCCGAGGCGTCTCATACGCTTGAACGGTCATTTGTTCATCCATGTCAGCGTTCCTTACGAATCGTAGATCCGCCCCGCCGACGACGGAACGGCTGAAACCACGCACGTAGCTTAAACGTCGTGTTCACGCCGTCAAGATGGAAAAACGTATGAGGCGTGGTCGGTCGCCAAGCTCGCGGCGGACGTGAGCGCGACGCTCGCCCCGTTCGCCTTCAGGTCAGCGCCGAGCGTCTCCCCTCCCGCACTGGGTGGTGGCGTTCCATCCACAGCCGTTGCGAACATTTGTTCGATGTTGGGCAACGCGGAATACGGCTGGCAGATGACGATCAGAAGGGCATCAAGATGAGCGCGCGAGCTGCACTGGCGAGCGTCGTTACGTCTGCGGCGTTGCGTGCCCTTCCCACCCAGCTTGATCTATTCACGGCAGTCGTTGGCGGTGGAGGCGTCGGTGCGATCGTCGGGGGAGCGGTCGCGTGGCTGTTGGACAAGGACTTGGCTCAAGGTGGCATCCTGGGCGGTGTGCCCGGCATGATCCTAGGTTCGCTGCTCGCGATCCTGCAGTCGAGCGGTCTATACTCGTGACCATGCGTCAGAGAGTGCTAATAGGGCTGATCGTGACGGTCGGCATCGCGTTCCTACTGGGCCTCGCGGCCTCGAGTGGTGTGTTTGGTTCGCACGGATGGGCAGTGGCCCTGATCGTCGGTGCAGCCGTCTGCGCAGCCATCGCCGTGGCGCTCGCGCCGCTGAACCGTCGTGCACACGCACGCCGTCTCCATCTGCTTCGGCGCTGACCAAGTAACCGGCACCGTCAAGATGGAAAAACGTATGAGGCGTGGTCGGTCGCCAAGCTCGCGGCGGACGTAAGCGCGACGCTCGCCCGACTCGTCTGCAGGCCCGCGCCAAGCATCTCCCCTCCCCGGTCGGCCTGCGCCCGCAGCCAGAGCTCGGCGGTCGTCAGCCGCCACACCTGCCACATCCACTGGAAGGGCCGCTCGCGTCGCTGGGAGGCGTCGTCGAACAGGGCGCGCTCGACGTCGCGGGGATCGATGTAGGCCCTCAGCTCGGCCGCGGGGTCGGTCAGGAGCCTTCGCGCGAGCACTCCGTCGTGACCGTCCAGGGAGTCGACGAGCACCGAGTCGAACAGGGCCTTGCGCGGACGCAGCCGCACCGCGTCGGGCAGCAGTCCCCCCATCGCGGCGCGCAGCACGGGGCGGCTCAGGTGGCGGTCGAAGGTGGCGCGCGGCGGCAGGCGCAGGCCGAGCTCGACGAGATCGAGGTCGAACAGCGGATGGCGCGCCTCCAGACCGACCGAGGCGGCCCGCCGGCGCTGATGCTCGAACACGCCGATCTCCTCGACCCCGCGCGTGAGCCCATGCGCGACCTCCGCCCACCAGCGCGGACCATCCATGCGCTTCCACGCGAGCGGGTCGGCGGAGTCGAGCAGGTCGCGCACGGCCCGCGGGCGCAACCAACCGGGCGCGTCGCGACGCGCGAACGCTCTTCGAGCGAGCTCGTGCAGGCGGTGGGGAAGCGCGCCCGCCACGGCAAACTCGGCGAGGATCCTGGCGACGTCCCGCCGTGCCGGCCGGTCCCCGGCGCCCGGCAGCTCGCGCGCGAGCGCGACCGACTGAAGCGGGTGTCCCGCGCGCAGCCGGTCCGCGAGCAGGTGGGCGCGTGCGCCGAACAGCTCATCGCCGCCGTCGCCCCCGAGCGTGACCCGCACGCCCTCGGCCACCGCCGCGCGCAGCAGCGGAAGCGCCCAGAAGTCGCCCCAGCTGAGCAGCGGCAGCTGCCAGGCCTCGATCGACTCCAGCGCGCTCGCCAGCAGGCCGCCGGCGCGCACCTCGGCCGTGACGCCGCCGAGGCCCAGGGTGCCCCTGAGCTCCTCGATCAGCGCGGACTCGTCGACCGCCGGGTGCTCGGGGAAGACGGCCGAGTAGGCGGATACTCGACCGGGAGCCTGTGTCGCCGCGACGGCGGCCACCGACGCGGAGTCCAAGCCCCCGCTCATCATTACGCCCGTCATACCGTCCGCGGCGATCCGCCGACCCACCGCGCGATCGAGCCCCGCGCGCATCCGCGTGGCGAGCTGCGGTTCGGATGCGTCCAGCGGCTCGCTGAAGCGGGGGGTCCAGTAGGGCTCTTCACGCATGCCGCCGCGATCGAGTAGCAGCATTGCGCCCGGATTCAGACGGCGGATCCCCGCGTAGAGCGTCGCCGACCCCGGCCGCTGGCCCATCGTCAGCCAGTGGGCGACGCTCACCTGGTCTGGCGCCGGGCGCTGCGGCAGCAGGGCGATCAGGTGGCGGACCTCACACGCGAAGCACAACCCCGCGGCATTGTCGTGCAGGAACATCGAGCGCACGCCAAGCTGGTCGCGGGCGAGCAGCCCCTCGCCGTGCTCGTGGTCCCAGATCAGCAGCGCGAAATCCCCGCGCATGCGCGGCGGCAGCCCTCGACCCCAGCGCCGCCAGCCGGCGGCGAGCAGCGCCTCAGCCGATGCGTCGTCCGGGAGCTCGAGCGCCGCGCTGAGCTCGGATGCGTTGTCCAGGAACCCGTCGAGCAGGCACAGGGGAGCACGGGCGCCGCTCGCGGGGCCGCTGTGGGCGATCTGCAGCGGCCCCTGTGCAAGGACCGTCGATGCGTGCGGCGCCAGTGCGCTCGCCACGCGCGCCGAATCCGCGTGACCGCGGGGATCGAAGATGCCGGCGAGCCAACGCGTCATGTCGGTGCGCTGAGCCGCCGCTCGACCGCGGCGCCGAGCTCCGAGACGCTCGTCGCACGATCACAAGCGATCCGCTCCACGCGCAGCCGTGCAGCGAGCGCGCACACCTCGAGCAGGCCGCGCAGGCGCTCGGGCGTGGCGAGCACGAGGTTGAAAGTCGCGCTCAGCAGCATCTGCGCATCGGCGGCGGGCTCGAAGCGTGGACTCTCGGGGCCGTGCGCTGTGCGATCGAGGAAGAACAGCGCCGCAAGCGCCACCGGTTCGGGGGCGCCGTGGACCCGCACGAGCCGCTCCCGCGCGTTGACCGCCAGGACGTCCTCACCCGGGGGTCCAGCGGTGTCGTGCGCGCCGCCCGCTCCCTGTACTCCGATCGCGCGCGCTCTCTGCGCTCCCGTGCGCGCGACGCCCGCGACCGGCGTTCCCGGATGGGCCACTAGCCGCTCCCCGCGGCGCTCCAAGGCGAGTACGTCGTCGGCCAGGAAGCCCGCCCCCCGGCGGCAGAGCTCCAGCGCCAGCGTGGTCTTGCCGGCGCCGGAACGGCCGAGGAAGGCGATCGCCCGCGCATCCCGGACGACGGCGCTGGCGTGAAATACCTCGAGCCCCTGCAGCACTGCCGCGAAGGGCAGGACCTGGGCGATCAGCAGTCGCTGCCAGTCGGCATCGCGCAGACCTTCGGGATCGCACCGCAGCAGCCGTCCGTCCGCTGACAGCCGATGCGTACCGTACTCCGGTCCAGACATCAGGTATCCCGCCTCGGGATGCGCCTCTATCTGGTAGATCGGGGCACCGTCGGGCTGGCGTTCGTCGCAGATCAGCCTGGCGGCGTCTGGCCACTGCATCTTTGCAGCGTCCGATCCCGCAACCGAGACGCCAAGCGCCCGACCCGTAGGCTTGGCCGTCGACCCCGCGAGCAGCGACAGCGGAAGCTCAGACTCCACGTCGAGGCCGAACGCCGTGGACGTCATCGTCGTCGATCGCATCTTCACTACAGCTCGACGAGCCGGCCGAAGGACTCATCGCCGGGGACGAGCACCGGATCGCCTGCGTGCTCAACCCAGGCATGGGCCAGGAACTCCGGCCCCGCGCGGGCGCCGATCACGAGCTTGGCCGGTATGCCGCGCCTCGCTAGCAGCCGGGTCAGGACTAGTGAGCGCGCCAGGCAGCGCGTATCGCCCGGCAGGAGCGCCAACAATCGTGTGACAGCGCGACCGAGACGGCGAGCCTCATCGAGCGTTGCGGGCGTGGAGCCGGCAAAGCGGGGGGCTGACTGCGAGCGCGAGCGCAGGTCGGCCACGGCGTCGCCTATCGGAGCTCGGCGTAGCGCGCGGCGCGCCCGCGCGTAGGCGCTGAGAATCTCCACCGCAAGCCGCAAGCGCTCAGCATGGCTCAGCCGCCCACCGATGTTGGTCGTCTCAGCGGCGGCATGCGAGAGGCAAGCTGCGACGCCGCGCGGGTCAGGGCTGGGGGCCGCCATCTGCCTCGATCAGCCCCCGCTCGAGCAGGGCCCGGCAGAGCTCGCACAGATCCTGCTCGACGAGCTCCTGGGTCCGCTCGTAGCTCTCTGAGAGCGCGACTGCCGCTTCGCGCACGCAGGCGGCCCGTTCGAGCGCCTCGAGCATCCGCCCGGCGGTCGCGTTGAGCCCGTGGTACTTCCCCGTCTGCAGATTCAGCACAACCGTCTCCGACGGGAAGCTGCGATACACGACGTGCTGGGGCACATTTACCTTCGCTGCCAACAGTGTGGAGGTATCAGTCACTGTGTCGGGTGTCGTCATTGATTGGTCCTCTCGTCAGTACTCGATGATCGTTCCGCGCCGCTGGCCCAACCGGATCGCGCGCGCGAGCAGAAGGATCGACCCCGGCAGTAGCACCGCCGCGAATCCCACCAGCTTCAGCAGCGAGGTCTGCGGAGACTCCCCCAGCGAGCTGCCCACGAGCAGGTGGCGCAGCAGATCCGTCGCCGCGGTGAACGGTTGCAGCTTCGCCGCGGTCTGAAGCCAGCTCGGAAGCAGTGAAACAGGGAAGTACAGACCACCGACGATCGACAGCAGCGCGATCACCCAGGCCGTTCCCACGCTGCCCTGCTTGACCACGACTGTGAGGGAGGCGAAGAGAATGCCGAAGGGCAGGAACGAGAGCACGACCAGGAACATCACGGGGACCGCCACGGGAACTGTCGACCAGTGCAGCCGCAGGCCGAAGATGACACAGCCGAGGGTGAGTGTGACGGTCGCGAGCACGAACGAGAAGAGCATCGGGAACAGCGACATCGCGATCACGCCGCGAATCGCCCCGAAGGGCGAGAGCAGCAGGCGATCGAAGGTGCCGGCGATCAGCTCCTGGCGAACCAGTTCGGGGATCGAGAAGGACGAGTAGAGGACGCTGATCAGGGAGATCCCGACCACGACGAAGCCGAAGTAGGCGCTGTGGGAGTCAAAGCCGCTCACGTGGACCAGCCGGGAGACGTAGTAGAAGAGGGTGAGGCTGAACAGCGCCGTCAGCACCTGGCTGACCAGACGCGTGCGGTAGGACAGGTACACGTGCAGGTCGCGGCGCATGACCGCCAGGAAGGCGTGTCCCGCGGCGAGCGTGTCGCTCATACCGCCACCAGCTTTCCGCGCTCGAGCATCCAGTGCGCGTCGAAGCTCATCTCCAGGTGCTCGCCGCTGGGCGAGCACCACAGCACGGCGCCGCCGCGCGCGAGCACCTCGGCGACGGCGGCCTGGATCAGGACCATTCCCTCAGAGTCGAGGCTCGTCAGCGGCTCGTCCAGGAGCACGACCTCCGGGCTGGGCAGGAACGTCATGGCGATGCGCAGGCGCTGGCGCTGGCCCATCGACATCCGGTCGACACGGCGCTCAGCGAGCTCGCTGAGGTCGAAGGTGGCGATCGCGTGCTCGACCGTCTCGCCGAATCGCGCGCGCGGCACCATCGCGATCCGCGCGCAGAACTCGAGCTGGCGCCTGACGGTCAGCCGCGCGTACAGGCCGCGATCGCCGGCGGGCAGGAACGAGACGAGCTGTTGATAGCGCACGCGATTCTCGCCCGGGGCGATCCCCCAGACCTCAACGCAGCCGCTGTCGGCGTCGATCAGCCCCGCCGCCACGCGCAGCATGGTCGTCTTGCCAACGCCGTTGCGCCCGCCCACCCAGGTGGTCGTCCCGCGCTCGAGCGTCAGGTCGAGTCCGTCGAGCACGAGCGGCAGGTCCTTGCGCCAGCGCTTGCGCAGGCCGCCCAGCCGTAGCGGCGCCGAGTCGGACTCCGGCGAGGACTCGGTCGGGCGAGCGCCCACCAGCCGTTCTAGCGTGCCCGTCGCGCCCAACTCCGGCTCCGCGATGTCTAGCGAGCGAGGCGTCATCGGACGCCTCCGTCGACCAACTCCGGCTCGCGTGCGAGTGCCTGCTCGACCAGGTCGGCCAGCTGCCCGGGGCGATGCTCGAGGCCAGCGGTGAGGCGCACCAGCGGCGTCCCCTCGATCAGATTCGCGTAGAGGTGAAAGCGGCTGGCGCGGCGCTCGGGATCACCCGATAGGCCGAGCATGTAGGGCGCAAGCTGCACGGGGTTGGCAGGAAGGGCGTGGAGCTCGAGCGCCAGGTCCGTGCCCCGCTCCAGCAGGCACAGCATCCGCACTGGGCGGGGGTGCCAGGTGCACACGCGCGCCACCAGCCACCGCTCGCCCGCAAGCACGCCGATCGTGGCGCCGAGCGCCTGCGGATCGATGCCGTCGGGGAGGCTCTGCGCGATGTTCATGTGCGGCGTTCCGGGATGGGCGCGCACCTCGCCGTCGGCCTGGGAGAGCGTGAGCGCGTCATCGGCGAACAGCGGCCAGCCCCGGCGCAGCAGCTCGAGCGCGAGCGTCGACTTTCCCGACCCGCTGGGCGCCATGATCGCGACGACGCCGTCGGGCGAGTCGACCGCCGCAGCGTGCAGGCCCTCATAGCCGCGCATCACGCTGATGCTTGGGATCACCTTGCCGATCAGCACTCGCTTCCAATCAAGGCCCCAGTCGCGTGGTGCGCAGTCGAGTCGCAGCATGCTCGGGTCGAGGCGAAAGCGGGCAAGCTCGCCGTAGGTGAAGAGCAGATCGCCGCCAGATCCGCGCTCGATCACCAGGTCGCGGCCGTCGCCCTGACGCCCGCGCCATTCGGGCGGACCGCAGGCGCCGCTCCACAGGCGCTCGAGCTCGGCGGGGTAGCGCAGGGTAAGGGCGAGCGAGAGCAGGTCGTCGCCGATCGATCGCGCAGGGAGCGGCATCCCGGGAAAGGGGAAAGACGAGGTCAGACGCAGGCCGTGGGCGGCGTAGAGCATCTCAACTTGCCGGGATGATTTGGTCCCGCGGCGGGCGCGTCGGCACCCGCATCAGCGCAGCTTCCCGGGCTTGCGGCCTATTGGCCTCTTGGCGCAGGTGTGATAGGTGCGGGCGCTCGACAGGTGGTGGCCGAGGACGGTCGTCGCGCGGATCTTGACCGTGAACGCACCGCGCGGAAAGCCCTTGAGGTCGATCGTGGCCACGACGTAGTCGCCCCTACGCGACGTCGCGGTCCTACGTCCCCTGATCGTCACGAGGACCTTCTTGAAGGGGTCGTACTTTGGCTCGAGTAGGTGGATCTTGAAGAGCCTGGCGCTGAGACACCGCTTTGCGCTCGGCAGCGACAGGTGCTCGCCCGCCACACCCGCGGCGGCGACTATCGGCAGCGGAGCCGTCAGCGCGGAGTCAATACATTCGTAGGTCACGTTGGCTTCGAGCCCGTTGGCGGGGATCGTGGGCTGGGAGGTGCCCGGCTGGCTGAAGCACACGCGCAGGTACTTCGATCCATCGGCTTCTTCCCTGACCCGCCAGGCCGTGGGTCCGGGCGTTGGGTTTTCAGCGCACGTTCCTTCGAAGTACCACTGGTGACGGCCCCAGTAGGAGCCGTCCGGTTGAGGGATGATGCCCGTCCAGATCGTCTGCCCCACGGGATGTGCGCATTCCGCGAACTTGGTTTCGTCGACGACGGTGCCGACGAACGTCCCGTTTGACGAAGGCGTGATCGCGATCTGGCCGTTGTCGAACGCCCAGACCCCTTCGATGCTCGAGGCGGCGCCGGCGGAAGCGATGCTCACAGCCAGCACCACCATTGCGACGATGCCTGTGACAATCGCGACCAGCAGCAACGTCCGACGCGCTTGGATACCTGCCTTGGTCATGTCCACCAACGCCGTTGCCGGACGCGGACTTACGCGCGGCTTCGGGACGGAACGGCACTCTAGCCACGGAGCTCGCTCCCGCCGATAGCGGCGGTGCTAGCGTTCATCTTCATGATCATCTCGACGATGAACGATCTCCCCGGCTATGCGATCGAGGAGGTCTTCGGTGAGGTGTTCGGGCTGACGGTACGCTCGCGCAACTTCGGCTCGCAGATCGGCGCGGGGCTGAAGTCGCTCGTCGGCGGCGAGCTGAAGGGGATGACGAAGATGCTGGCCTCAGGTCGCCAGGACGCCACCGACAGGTTGGTGGCGGAGGCGGAGGCCAAGGGTGCGAACGCGGTGATCGCGTTTCGCTTCGACACCTCCGAGCTCGGTTCGACGTGGACGGAGATCTGCGCGTATGGGACCGCGGTCAGAGCGCGCAAGGCGTGAGCACGGGCGCGAAGCCTGAGGCGAGCGCGCCGCCGAGCTTCGCTGGGACCGTCGCGCTCACGCCCGCTCGCGCAGCAGCTCATCAAGGGTGCGCCCGCTGAGCACCGACGCGGGCGCTTCAGTGACGACGTCCGAGCCCAGGCGCGCGTGCTCGTCGCGGCGCTTGACGAGCAGCCACTGCGGCTTCGCGCCCGGGCGCGTGCGCTGCAGCACGAAGCCGCCGCGGAGCTTCGCGCCGCGCAGCACGAACACCGCGTGACCGCGATCGAGCGCTTGGGGCCAGGGAACCCTGCCGCCCTGCTCGTAGGGACCGCGATCCCACACCACCACACCGCCGTGGTCGGTCAGGCCCTCGAAGGTGTTGTGCGCGATCTCGTGGTCCTCGACCTGTACCGCCAAGCGCTTGACCGCCGGATCCAGTGACGGGCCCTTGGGCACCGCCCACGAGCGCATCGCCCCCGCGACCTGCAGGCGCAGATCGAAGTGACGCGTGGTGGCGGCGTGCTGCTGCACCACGAACACGCCCGCGCTCACGCCACGGATCGCAAACCGCTCGTGACCCTCGAGCGCCAGCTCACGCACGTCGACGTCGAAGACTTCCGCACCGGGGGGACCGGCGCGCAGGAACGCGATCAGCTCCTCGACCGCCGCCGGCGGCCCCTCCGCGTGCACGGCCACCGTGCCGTCAACTTCGTTGCGAACCCAGCCCATCACCCCGAGCTCGCGCGCCCAGCGCAGGGTCGCCTGACGGAAGCCGACACCGTGCACCGTCCCGGTGACTGTTGCGCGGACCGCCGTCACGGCGCGCTGGAGCAGCGCTCGACCGTGAGGTCGGCGCATTGCCGCATGTAGCGCGCCCACGCGGTGGGCACGAACGCGCCGAGCAGCACCGTCGAGAAGCTCCCGCGTGGCTCGAACGTGTAGGTCCAGCGAAAGCTCGAGCCACGCTCGCTTGCGGCGAACTCCCAGAGGCCGACCGCGTGATCGACCAGCCGCCCGAGCGGGCTCGTGAAGCGATCGACCCGGTATTCAAACAGTCGCGGACGCTCCCACCGGAGCACCCGCTCGCGCGCGGTGCTGCCGTCGCCAAGCAGGATCGTTCGCTCCGAGCCCGGCGTGTCCCACGGCCCGCTCAGGTCACGTGTTCCCAGCACTGCCGGTATCGGGCCCCAGCGGTGCAGCACGTGCGGCAGCACATCCTCGGCGACGACCACGTCGAACGTGCGCCCGACCGCGACGTCAAGCTCCCTGGACACGGTGTACGACGTGCGGGGCAACGCTCGCACGCTATCGCGTGCGGCCGACCCGGCGGATAATCCGTCGATCGCGCGGCCTATGCCTCCCCAGCCCCTCGCCTGACGGTTCGACCCGTACTACACAGATCAATCGATCCATCCGAGAGGCTCGATTGTTCATTAGGTAGTTTGCTGTAGACAAAAGATCGCTGACATGGAATGATCCCGTATGCACGGGCGAATGACAGTAGTCCGGTAGTTGGAAAGATAGCCAGGGAGAGGAATGATCGTCCGGGAGGGATCGCATGGCACGGAGGGGTAGTACATCGCTGTCGACTCGTGGCGGGGACTCCAGTAAGTCGAAGGGATCGCAGCAGGCGAAGGGTTCGGCGCGGGTCTCATCCACGCGGATCGCCCCCCTCTACAAGCGCCTGCCGCACGGACCGCACCGGCTGGAGCGCGACGAGGTCGTGCTGCATCAGCGCACGCGCATTCATGGGGCGATGGTGGAGGCGGTCGCCGCGCACGGCTACGAAGGGACGAGCGTCAAGCAGGTGATTGGCCTGGCGGGCGTGTCGCGCCGTTCCTTCTACGAGCAGTTCGCGAACAAGCAGGCGTGTTTCCTGGCGACCTTCGACGTGATCGCCCGGCGTGAGCTCAAGCAGATCCGCAAGGCCTATCTCGCTCACGGCGGCCCGTTGGAAGACCGCACGCGGGCGGCGTTCGAGCGCTTCGCGCGGATGACCGCGGAGGACCGCAACGCGACGATCCTCGTGGTGCTGGAGGCGCAGCGCGCGGGCCAGGCTGGCGTGCTGCGCCTGCGCCGTGTGACTGGCGCGTGCGAGCAGATGATCACGCAGAGCTTCGCCGACTCCTCAGGGGCGGTGGCGCTGCCGCTGCCGATCGTGCGCGGCATAACGGGCGGCCTGCACAGGACTGCGGCGACGTTCCTGCGCGAGCAGCGTAAGCCGAGCAGCGTCAACCTGGCGGAGGAGATGCTGCGCTGGACGATGCTGTTTCAAACCCCGGCGGCGGAGCACCTGGCCGAGCGCATGGCTCCCGGTTTGAGCGCGCGCATGCGCGAGATATCCTCCGCGCAAGGCCACGGGCCCATCAACGCGCAGGCCCGCCGCGACGAGCGCACGCGCGCGCTGGACGGCGTGCTGCGACTGGTCACGCGCGAGGACTACCCCACGCTGAGCGCGCCGCAGATCGCCGACGAGGCGAACCTGTCGATCGACTCCTTCTGCGAGATGTTCGCGAGCAAGGACGATTGCTATCTGGAGGCGCTGGACATGATCGGCGACGAGCTGCTGAGCATCGCCGCCGACCCCGAGCTCGTCTCCAGCGACTGGCCGCGAGCGGTGCGCAGGGTGATGGCCGAGCTCACGCGCTACCTGGGCGAGCATCCGCTGTACGCGCGCACGCTCGTGCAGGAGGCGTTCTTCACCGGCGAGAAGGCGCTTGAGCGTACCGTCGAGCTCTCGCACAGCATCGCCACGCTGCTCACGGAGGGTGCGCCGGCGGCATCGTCCCCGGCGGGGGAGGCTCAGGGCGGCCTCACCACCGACGCCGTCGCGGGTGCGATCTGGCACACGATCCGCTGCCAGGTGGTTGCAGGACGCATCCAGCTGCTGGGCGCCCTCGCCGACCACCTCACGTATGTGGTGCTCGCCCCCTACCTGGGCGCGGAGGAGGCGATCGAGATCGTCACCGAGGAGCGCTGCCCGGCGATGGAGCCCTCCCAATAATCGGCGCGACCCGACTTTAGGGTCCCCCTACCGACGGCGCTTGCGGCTGAGGCGTTCGACGAGGTAGGTGAGCACGATCCCCACGAGCAGCGAGATCACGATCACGATGATCAGCGGCGCGTGACCGGAGCCGAAGATCCAATCGACCTTCACCTGGTTGAGGTTCGACAGGGCGAACGCGATGAAGATGGCAGCGAGCGCGACCATCGCGCCGCCGCGCGCCATCTCGCGCCGGTCGCGCCCGCCGCGCCGGTCAGCCTTCGGCTGACGGTCCTGGCCCGGCGTCTGTGCTGGAGAGGCGGACATCGCGCTCACCGGGATCGTAGCTCAGCTCGCTGCGCACCCATTCGCACCCCGACGACAGGCCCTCGACGCCCAGCGCCGCGGCGACATTCAGGGCCATGCCGTGACGGAAGAAGTCGTCCAGGCGCTCGCCGTCCGCGCCGGAGAGCGCGCCTGCGAGCGCGACCAGCTCGGCGTAGCGGTGGCGCACGCGCGCACGGACGAGCTCGTCGTCGCAGGCGGCGTAGGACTGGTGCTGGAGCATCAGGTAGTCGCGGTCGCTGGAGAGCAGCTGCTTGTAGGCGCGCCCCATCGCCTCGAGCGCGTCCGCGCATTCCCCCTCCCCCTCCCCCTCCGGGGACGACACCGGGGACGATGCCAGCGCGCGCCCCTCGCGGTAGTCGGCGGCGGCGCGCTCGAACGTGCGCGCGACCTGGTCGAAGCCACGTTCGAGCGCCGCCAGGAACAGCTCGCGCTTGCTCCCGAACAGGCTGAACACGTACGGCTGGGCGACGCCCACGCGGCGCGCGATGCGCTCGACGGGCGTGCCGTGCAGGCCGGTGCGCGCGAACTCGTGCACGGCAGCGGAGATCAGCTCCTCGCGCCGCTCGGCGGCGGGCACGCGCCTGCGTGTGGGCGCGGCGCTCACGCGGCCTCTCCGGAGAGCGCCGCCTGGGGCCTGCCGGCGTCATGGCCGGCGGGGACGCGTCCGCGCCCGGCGCTCGCCCCCTGCCCGGCGAGTCCGCGGCCGCCGTCGGCCTCGGTGACGTCGGCGGCGCGCGCGCCGAACGGCAGCGCGGCGACGATCAGCGCGCCGACGCCGAGCACAGCCACGCCCACCCACAGCGCGGGACCGAGCCCGGCGACGAACGCGTGCGGCGAGGTGTAGCCGCCGGCGCCGGTGAACACGGACGCGAGCACGGCCACGCCGAGCACGCCGCCGACCTCGCGGATGGCGTTGTTGGCGCCGGAGGCCTGACCGGCCTGGTCGGTGCGCACCGACTGCAGCACTGCGTTGGCGGAGGGCGCGAACACGAGCGCCATGCCGGAGCCGGCCATGATGAACGGGACGATCATCTGCGAGTAGGCCATGTGGGTGGCGACCATGGTTGCGAACCAGCCGAGCGCGCCCGCCTGCAGCGCGAGCCCAACGGCCATGAACGGGCGCGCGCCGAGGCGCTCTGAGAATACGCCGGCGAGCGGCGCGACGACCATCGTGGCACCGGTCCACACGAGCAGCTTGAGCCCCGCCTGCAAGGGTGTGTTGCCGAGCACGTTCTGCATGTACTGCGAGAGGAAGAAGATCGAGCCGAACATACCGAAGTACATGCTCAGCGAGGCGACGTTGGTGACGGCGAACGAGCGTTTGGCGAAGAACGACATCGGCAGCATCGGCTCGCGCGCGCGCCGCTCCCAGGCGACGAAGCCGGCGAGCAGCACGACCCCGCCCACCAGCGAGACGAGCACGGTCGAGCTGGTGAAGCCGAGCGACTGCGCGCGGATCAGCCCGAAGACGACGCCGAAGGCGCCGGTGAGGCCGAGCGCGAGACCGCGCAGATCGAGCGACGCGTTCGGGCCGCGGCTCTCGCTCAGCCGGCGTGCGGCCAGCGGCGCCAGCACGATGCCGATGGGCACGTTGATCCAGAAGATCCAGTGCCAGGAGATGCCCTGCACGACCGCGCCGCCGACGAGCGGGCCGAGCGCGACGGCGATGCCGCTGACGCCCGACCACACGCCGATCGCCATCCCGCGACGCTCGGGCGGGAAGGCCTCGGCGAGCAGCGTGAGCGTGAGCGGCGTGAGGATCGCCGCGCCGGCACCCTGGATCGCGCGCGCCGCCACGAGCATGTCGGTGCTGCGCGCGAGCCCGGCAGCGGCGGACGCGGCGGTGAACACCACCACGCCGATCACGAACATGCGCTTGCGCCCAAAGCGATCGCCGAGCGCAGCGCCGGTGAGCAGCAGCACCGCGTACGCGAGCACGTACGCGTTGACGGTCCACTCGAGCGATTGGATCGAAGCGCCGAGCTCGCGGTGGATGGTCGGCAGCGCGACGCTCACCACAAGGTTGTCGAGCACCGCCATGAACAGCGCCACCGACACGATCCCCAGGGTCCACCTGTTCCTGCGCGAGCTGGTCATCTTGGAGCTCCTTTGCTTGGGTGCACGATCCACAGCGCAGATATTAGCAGTGACTAATAACTAATTTCAAGTGGGGTCGGCGAGCTGCTGCAAAGAGCGACCCGGGACGGGACCCAGGCGACGAATACGATGGCGTCATGAGGCGTGACCGATCCGCGGCGCTGGCCGCGCTCGCGTTGACCGCGGCGCTCGCCGGCTGCGGCTCGCAGACGAAGACGGTGTCCGTCGCCGAATCCCCGCCGGCGTCCCAGACGAGCGCGACGGCGAGCACAGCCACGAGCTCGAGCACGCCCACGAAGACCGCGCCCGCCAGCACCGCGCCCGCGCCGACGAGCACCGCCGGCGGCGCGGCGGCTCCGGGCGGCGCCCGTACGGCGCCCGAGCCGGCGTTCACGCACCAGCAGGCCCACGCGGAAGGTCTCAGCGAAGCTGTTGGCGTGCTGAAAGCGCGGGGCTACACGCCGAACGAAACCTCTCAATACCACTCCAACCAAACGCTGCGGGTGCTCATCGGCACGAAGAGCGAATCGAGCGACGGCTATGACCAGCAGGCGTTCTTCTTCCTCGCCGGGCGCTACATCGGCACCGACACCAAGCAGCCGAGCGCGACCGTGAAGGTCGTCTCCCAGAGCGACACCGAAGTCACGCTCGCCTATCCGCTGTATCGCAGCGGCGACCCGCTGGCGAACCCCAGCGGCGGCCAGGCGATCGTCCACTTCCAGCTCAACGACGGCAAGCTCACGCCGCTCCAGGAGATCCCGCCGGCCAGCTCGGCGAGCGGGCTCAGCCGCGGCTGATCGGGAGGCCGGACCGCGGCTGATCGGGAGGCTGGACCGCGGCTGATCGGGAGGCTGGACCGCGGCCGAGCGGTGAAGGGCAGGGCCGGGCCACCACCGCGCGCCGGGCTGCTCGGGAAACCACGTAGTCAGCGACTATCAAACGCCCAAGCACGCGCAGAACGCTCAAGCGCCGGGCGTGTTGCGCCGATCGCATCAGCATGGATCCCGATGCACCCCCCACGGCCGCAGCCGACGACGGTGATCGGCACATCTGCTGCGCGATGACCAGCGTCGTGTTGCGGCTCGTGCGCAGCGAAGGCGGGGATGACGCGGTCGCCGCACTGCTGCGCGAGGCCGCCAGCACGCACGAGGCGACCTACCTCGAGAACGTCGACAACTGGATCTCCCACGACGAGGCGTGCGCGCTACTGCAGGCGGGCATACGGATCACCGGCGACTCGAGCTTCGCGCGGCGAGTGGGCGAAGAGGCGGTCGGCCAGCACGCGGGCAAGGGCGTCGCCACGCTGCTGCGCTCGCTCGGCTCGGTCGAGGCGGTCCTGCAGGCGGTCGCGCAGACGGCGGCCAAGCTCAGCACCGCCACTGAAATGTCGGCGCCCGAGGTCGGCCCTGGGCGCGCGGTCGTGAGGGCGGCCGCCCGCGAGGGCTTCACGCGCACGGCCGTCAACTGCGACTGGACGACCGGGCTGCTGTCCGGCACCCCCGGCCTGTTCGGCCTTCCGCGCGCGCACATCGAGGAGAGCGAATGCCAGGCCCGCGGGGGCGCCCAGTGCCTGTACACGGTCACGTGGGACGCGGACGAGGCCGCCGTCGCCGCCGACCCCCAGCAGCGTGTCACCGCGCTGGAGGCGCAGCTTGCCGCAATGTCCGAGCGCCTGCAGAGCGTGTACGCGATCGCCGGCGACCTCGTCTCCACCGAGGACGTGCAGACGGTGCTGCGCCGCATCGTCGAGCGCGCCGCCGACGCCGCGCGCGCCCCCGGGCACATCCTCGCCGTGCGCCCCGACCCGGGCGCGCCGCTGCAGACCTACAGCCGCGGCGTCAGCGAAGCGGACGCACAGGTGCTCGCGCGCGCGACGCTCGCGGGCGAGGCTCCGCCTAGCGGCTCCGCGCTGGTCGTCGACGTCGCGTCCGTGCGGCGCGCGTACGGCCAGCTGATCGCCTACTACCCCAGCGAGATCGAGTTCCTGCCCCAGGAACGAGAGCTGCTCAGCCTGTACGCCAAGCACGCCGCCGCGGTGCTCGACCTCGCGCTCACGCTGCAGGAGTCCGCGCACCGCCATGACCAGGTCAGCTCGCTGCTCGCGCTCTCCCACGCGCTCGCCAAGGCGGGCACGAGCGTGGAGGTCGCCGAGCGCCTCGCCGCTGCCGCTCCGGACGTGATCGACTGCGACCGCATGGCCGTGTGGCTGTGGGACGAGAGCACGCGCCAGCTGCAGTTCACCGCGTCGTGGGCGCGCAACAACGACAAGGATGGCGTGCTCGACCAGATGACGATCTCACCCGAGGAGACCCACAACCTGCAGCGCATGCTCGTCGACCCCGAGCCGCACTTCTTCGAAGCGGGGACCGACGATCTGTTCATCGCGGGACTCCTGCGGCTGCTGGACGTCGTCGCGCTGTCGGTCGTGCCGATCGTCGCACGCGGCGTGTTCCTGGGGATCCTCAACGCATCCGTCACCGACCGGCCCGAGCGCCTGCAACCCAACAGCGATCTGATCGAGCGCCTCACGGGCGTCGCCGCGCTCGCCGCCCCCGCGATCCAGAACGGCCAGCTGTTCGACCAGCTGCGCCACAAAGCCAGCCACGACGGGCTCACCGGGCTGCTCAACCGCGTCGGCTTCCGCCACCGCATCGACGGCGCGCTCGACCGGGTGGCCGGCGGCGACGGACACGTGGGCCTGCTGTTCGTCGACCTCAACGAGTTCAAGCAGGTCAACGACATGTACGGCCACGACGCCGGCGACGAGCTGATCCGCCAGGCGGCCACGCGCCTGAGCTCCATCTGCCGCGGCGAAGACGACGTCGCGCGGCTGGGTGGCGACGAGTTCGCGATCGTGCTCGCGGAGGTCAACCGCGAGGAGCAGGTGCGCGCGGCCGAGCGGCGCGTCAGGGACGCGTTCGTCGAGCCCTTCTTCGTCGGCGAGCTAGCGCTGACGGTGGGCGCGAGCGTCGGCGGCGGCGTGTGGCCGCAGGACGGCGCCAGCGTCAGCGATCTCGTCCGGCACGCGGACGCCGCCATGTACCTCGACAAGGCCAACAGCCGTCGGCGCCAGCCGCCGGTCCCCGAGCTGACAGCGTCGCGCTCGCGGCTGACGCCCGCGCGCCAGTAGCGCCTCGCGCGGTGCGGCCGCCGGCGGGCGCGGCGGCCGGCGCGTTTCATGTGTCTCGTTGAAGACTCTGTATAGCGATGGCTATACAGCGTTGATCGTCGGACGGTTGACCGCGGACGCGCTTGCGTGAGCGGGCGCAGCGGGCGCATCACACGCGCCGTAGCAGTCGTGCCCACAGTGAAGCCGGACGCGGCTGCGTGCGCAGCCAATCCTCACGCAACGGCAGCTGCCCGCGCTTGCGCGCCGCGAGCACGCACTCGGTATGCGCGTGCCGGCGCCGGCGGGTGTCGCCTTCGGGCGCGATCAGCATATGCTCGCTGAGAGCGGGAAGAGAATGGCCACAAAACGGACAGCGATACGTCGCCGGCTTGCGGTTCGCAGCACGGCGCACCGTCCACCATGGAGCGGGCGGAAGGGTGCTGGGCATCGCTCCATTGTTGCGCCGCTCGCCGCCACGATCGCGGCCACGGTCGCTTTCGGAGTCGGTCTCGCGCTCGTCCGCGGCGGACGCGAGCGCGTCGACGCGCGCAGGCGACGCGCCGAAAGCGAGCTCGGCCTGGCTCCCGGCGAGCCGCTCGCGCAGGGCCTGCGCCGCATGGCGCTCGGACAGATCGACCTCGCGCTGGAGCTGCTCGGCGACGAGGACAGCGCGGGCGGGAGTGGCGGCTACGGCACTAGCGCGGGCCGGAGTGGCGGCTACGGCACTGGCGCGGGCGCGGCTGGCGCGCACGCCACTGGCGCGGGCGCGGTGGACGAGAAGGCTGTGCACGAGACGCGCAAGGCGATCAAGCGCCTGCGCGCGCTGCTGCGACTGCTTGCGCACGAGCTCCCGGGCAAGACCTTCGCGCGCGAGAACGCCGCGCTGCGCGACACCGCCGGGCGCCTGTCGGGGGCACGCGACGCGGAGGTGATGCTGGCGACGCTCGACGCGCTGATCGCCCGCCACCCGCGCGGGCTCGGGCAGCGCGACGGCGTGCGAAAGCTGCGCGCGCGCGTGCTCGCCGAGCGGGCACGCGTGGAGCGGCTCACGCTCGGAGACCCGGCCACGCGCGCGGCCGTGCTGTTCGAGCTGCGCGCGTTCCGCGCTCGCGTGGCCACCTGGAGCCTGCCCGAACGCGGCGGCATGAAGCTGATCGAGGCCGATCTCGACAGGCTGTACGCGCAGGGCCGGGCACGCTACCGGCGCGTTGCACGGGACATGGGCAACCAGGTGCTCGCAATGCACGAATGGCGCAAACGCGTCAAGGACCTGCGCTACGCCGCTGAAATGCTCGAGCGCCGTGGCTCCGGCAAGCGTCTGCGCCGAATCGCGCGCCAGGCGGACGCGCTGGGGGAACTGCTCGGCGAGGATCACGACCTGGCGGTGCTCGCCGAGCACGTGCGCGCCGGCGGGCGCGCAGACGGCCGCGCGACCTGGCGCACGGGACGGCGCACGCGCAAGGCGCTGTTGAAGGCGATCGCAAAGCGCCGGCGCAAGCTGCGCAGGCGCGCGCTGCGCGACGGCGAGCGGCTGTACCGCGCACGGCGCAAGCGGTTCGTGCGAGGCGTTCGCGCGGCGTACGAGAGCGGGCGACGGGCCAGCCGTCTCAGCTGATGCTGACGACGGTCATCGTGCGCCTGCCCTTCGGCAGCGCCACCGTCACCTGATCGCCCGGCGCACGGCCCATCAGCGCGACCGCCACCGGCGATTCCGCCGACAGGCGACCCTCCCGCGGCGCCGCATCGTGAGAGCTCACGATCCGCCACGCCTGCTCCTTGCCGTCCTCGTCGCGCACGAGCACCGTCGAGCCGAACGCCACCACGCCGTCAACGCTCACGGGCGTCTCCGCGACAACCACCGCCCCGGTGATCTTCTCGCGCAGGCGCGCGATCTTCGTCTCCAGGTGCGCCTGCTCGTTCTTCGCGTCGTGGTACTCGCTGTTCTCCTTCAGATCGCCCCATTCGCGCGCCGTCTTGATGCGCCCCGCGATCTCGCGCCGCCCGTCGCCCTCCAGCGTCGACAGTTCCGCTTCCATCGCCGCAAGGCTCTCGGCCGTCGTCAGGTTGGTCGCGTCGGTCACAGCCACAGAGCCTACTGAGTCCCACCACGAACGCCCCCGCTGGCGCGCCAGCGCCAGCCCCGTCTAGAAATAGGTGCTCGCGGGAGTCGACAGCAACGCGTATATCTGCACGATCGCCGCCTGGTCCAGCAGCTGCGCCGACGGCGGCGAACCGGACACGAACAGGCCGTCGCTCAGGCGCAGGTTCTGCCACGCGTAGTTGACGTAGCTCTGGGGCAGCGAGGATCCGGGCGGATCGTGCGTGACCGAGTCCAGGTACAGCAGGTTGCGGAAGTACACCGACACGAAGAACGGGGTTTCCGAGAGCAGCCGTTCGAGGCTAAAGTACGAGAGCGCCGCGTTCGCCGTCTGGCGCGCCTGCCACAGGTAGCCCGCGTTGCCCGTCGCCTGGTAGAGCAGCGCGCCCACGCCGATCATCGCGCCCTGGTTGTAGCTCCACTGCGCCGGTTCCACCGTGCCGTGGCGACCGATGTGGTCCGCGTACAGGCCGTTCGGCTGCGCCAAGCAGGTGCGCACCCATTCGTAGGCCATCTGCGCGAACTGCAGATACTGCTGGTTGTGCGTCGCTCGGTAGAGCTGCAGCGCGAGCTCCGCCGCCGGCGCCGTCGTGACCGTGTTGCGCTGGTTGTTTTCCGTCGAGTTCGAGAACGGGATGCCGCCCGGGCAGGCGATGCCGGGGGCCGTCTGCCAGCCGGCCATCTCGAACGCCATGATGCCCTCCGCGCTGCCCAGCAGCGGCGCCTTGCGGGTCAGCTCGTACAGGCGCATCAGCTCGATGCCCACCCAGTCGTTGTCGTCGTAGTACTTCGTGCCGCCCGGCCCCGCCGGCGGTGCGACCGTGCCGTCGAACGCCGCCAGCGTGCTCGTGAAAGCGCCTTCCGGCTGGCCCGAGTTGTTCGTGTCCAGATACACGTTCAGGCCCGTCAGGCGCGCATCCAGTTCTCTCGCCAGCGACACCCCCAGGTGGGGAATGTTGGCAACGCTCACCGTCGCCGCCAGCGCCTGCGAGAACGACCACAGGTAGGAGAACGGTTCGCCGTCGTACAGGCCCGAGCCGCCGATGTAGTAGTGCTTCTGCATCGCTTCGTACGCCACCAGCGCGCGCGCCGGGTTGCCATGCAGAACCGGCTTCTTCGGCTTCGCCGGCCGTTTGCCCGCCGGCTGCGCGGGCTTGGCCGGCGTGCCCGCGCCGGCGGAGCCCGGGGCGCCCGCGCCGCCGCTCGCGCTCGCCTTGCGCGCCGGCGCGGGTGCACGGGTGGGCGCGTGGGCGAATTCCGACGCGCGCGGGCGGAACGCCGGGCGCGTCGCGCCAGCCGGATAGGGGGAGCTGCCCGCGTAGGCTGCCTGGGCCAGGCCCAGCGAGGCCGCCGTTGAGAACGCAAGCAGCAGCAAGCGCCGCCGGCGACGCAGGCCCCCGAAGCAACGTCGGTGATCGAAGCTGAGCATCATCGACTCCAAGCAAACACAACAGCCGACCGGCGCGTTCGATTTGGTATACGCGCTGCTCGCGCCCACGCGGCTCGCCCCCGCCGGGCGTCGAGCACGGCCCCGCCATTGTCCCACAGGCCTCCCCAAGATGATGAACCTCGACTTGCACTGCGACTACACGACGGTCGGCCACGTGACGATCGACGTGCTCGAGGACGGGACGCGCCGCGCCGGCGGCACGGCCTTCTACAGCGCGCTGCAGGCCGCCAGGCTGGGCATGCGCGCGCTCATCATCACGCGCGGCCTCGCGCGGGAGATCGAGCAGCTGCTCGATCCCTACCGCGACGAGCTCGAGCTGCGGATCCTGCCAGCCCAGCACACGACCACGCTGCAGACCCTCGGCGCTGGCTCCACGCGCAGGCAACGGGTGCTCGCATGGGCGGGTCCGATCGCCGAGGACCTCGCCCTCGACACCGGCATCCTGCATCTCGCGCCGGTCGCGCGCGAGACCCCCAGCCGTTGGCGCGGGCGCACGAGCTTCGTCGGGCTGACCCCGCAGGGTCTCGTGCGCGAGTGGCGCCGGGCGGGCGGCGAGATCGCCGTCGGCGCGCCCGCGCGCTCGGCCGCGGTCGTGGCGGAGCGCTGCCAGGCGATCGTCGTCAGCGAACACGAGCGCGCGGGCTGCGCGAGCCTGATCGCCACGGCCAAAACGGCCGGCGCCGTCGTCGCGGTCACGGCCGGCGCCGAGCCCAGCACGATCCTCACGCCGGACGGCGCGAGCGTCGAGCTGGAGGTTCCCGCGATCGAGCAGCCCGGCGACGACCTCGGCGCGGGCGACGTGTTCGCCGCCGCGTTCTTCGTCGCGCTCGTCGAGGGTCAGCCGCCATTGCAAGCGGCTAGCTTCGCCAACGCCGCCGCCGCGGTACGCATGCGCGGCCCCGACGCCAGCGCGATCGGCGGGCGGGCGGAGATCGAGCAGCGGCTGCACGCCACGGCCTGACCGGGGGCCTGCGTTGTGACAGCGGCGGGCTTGACGACCGTGTGCTACGACCGTGTGCTATATGACCGCTCGCGGACTCTGTATAGCCTTAGTTATACAAAGTCTTCAAGCGCTCAACGCCCGGTCGAGGAGCGCGACCAGCTCGCTCGCGGCGATCGCATCGCCGTTGCCGCACGCGCGCGCGGCGAGCAGCAGGCTGCCGCCGACGGGAGCCATCTCCACCGTTTCCACGCGCGCCCCTGGAGCGCACTCGTGGATCGCGCGAGTGAGCGGCTGCACGAACACGCGGCCGGCCTTGAACGCGCTGCCGATCAGGCCCACGGGGAACTCCTGCTCGGCGAGGCCCGCCTGGCGGATGACCGCGGCGATCTGCTCGCCCAGCTCGCTCGCGCCGCGCTCGTAGAGCTCGCGCGCGACCGCGTCCCCCCGCTCGGCGAGCTTGGCGGTCTCGATCGCAAAAGCGGCGATCTCGCCCTTGGTCATCGGCTTGGAGTACACGCGCTGTGCGACCGCCTCGACACTCGGCTCGCCGAAGAAGGACACCGCGGCGTCGCTCAGCTCCGTCGCCGGCCCCGAGGCCTCACGGTCGCGCAGCGCGGCTTTGATCGACTGCACTCCCAGCCAGTAGCCCGAGCCCTCGTCGCCCAGCACATGCCCCCAACCGCCCGCCCGCCACGCGCGCGTGTCGGTGCCCGTCCCGCCGACGCCGAACACATTCGAGCCCGTGCCGGCGATCACGGCGACGCCGGCAGCGCCACCGGTCGCGGTCGCCCACGCGGCGACGACGTCGTTGACGACGATCCACGCGTCCGTCCTGGCCGAACGCACCATCTCCTTGACGCTGTTCGTGTCCGTCCCGGCGATCGCCAGGACCGCCGTGCCCAGCGCCTCGGCGCCGATGCCGGCTCGCGCCAGCGCCTCGTCGGCGGCGCCCAGCAGCGCCTGCACGGCCGCCTTGGAACCCACAGCGTCCTCGTTGCTGGGACCGCCGTGACCGAGATGAAGCGCCTTCCTCTGAAGGTCGAGCACCGCCGCGAGCGTCTTCGTCGCACCGCCGTCCACGCCCATCACAAAGCGCTCCTGCGCGCGCGGCTGAGCCTGCGTGAACAGCGCCGGCAGCTCGACGAGCGGGTCGCGATTCATCGCGGCATCCTCGCAGGAATTACGATCACACGATGCGGACCGAGCCGGTGTTTGCGCGTGCGCCTATGCGCGCGAGGATGTACGAGTCGTTCTACCTGCGCGCCGTCTCGCCCGAGGACCCGGTCGGGGTTTGGATCCGCTACACCGTGGACAAGCCGCGCGGGCGACCGGCGCGCGGGTCGCTCTGGTGCACCGTGTTCGACGCCCGCCGCGGCGCCCCGTTCATGCACAAGCTCAGCGACGAGGAGCTGCGCGCGCCGAGCGATGGTTGGATCGCCGTTGGCGAGAGCAGCATGGGCGCGGGGCACGCGCGCGGCGAGTGCGGCCCAGCACGCTGGTCGCTGCGTTTCGCCGGCGATCAGCCCGAGCTGCGCCATCTCGTCCCGGCATGGCTCTACCGTGCGCCGCTGCCGCGCACCAAGCTCACCAGTCCGGCGCCCACTGCGAGCTTCGACGGCGTCGTGGAGCTCGACGGCCGTGACGCGATCGAGCTGCGCGGCTGGCCGGGGATGGTGGGTCACAACTGGGGCGCCGAGCACGCCGAGCGTTGGATCTGGCTGCACGGAGTCGCGTTCGAGCAGGAGCCGTCCGCGTGGCTGGATGTGGCGCTCGGCCGCGTGAAGCTCGCCGGGCGCATGACGCCCTGGGTGGCCAACGGCGCGCTCTCGTTGCACGGTGAGCGCCACCGTATCGGCGGGCTGCTCGCGCGCGCCCCGCAGGTGGCGGAGAGCGCCGAGGGATGCTCGCTGACGCTGACCGGCGCGGACGGCCTGACGGTGCAGGCGCGGGTGGAGGTCCCCGCGGGGACGGCCGCCCGCTGGCGCTACGCCGACCCCGACGGCGAGAGCTCGGATTCCGGCGAGCACGACGTCGTCAACTGCTCGATCGCCGCCATCGAGCTGAACGTCACGACGCGCGCCGGCGAACCGCCCGTGCGGCTGCGCTCCGCGCACGGCGGCGCCTACGAGCTGGGCACGCGACCGGGCCGGCGCAACGTGTGAGCGAGCCACTGCCACAGTGTCCACACGTTATTTCAACGCTCATGTGGAGCCTCGCCCGAGCCGATTCCAAGCAGCGACATGAACACGCCATCACGAACGACGGCAAGACGGTCGCCACGGGAGCGGAAGCGCTGCTGCGCGAGCATCCGGACGCGCTCGTGTGCGGGCTGGCCTCCAACGGGCTGATCGTGCCGGTGCCGCAGTCGGTGGGGCTTTGGGGTCAGGGGCTGATCGAGGGACGCGCGCTGGTGGACAACGTCGTGGCCGCCGACCGCAGCACGGTCGTGCGCCTGTGGACACGCGCCCAGCAGGAGGGAGCGGCGGCCGACAAGGTGCGACTGCTGCGCAAACCGTCCACGTGGACGACGCTGCACTTCCTCGACCTGCGCGAAATCCACGGCGTGCTGCTGGGCGTGGTCATCCCCAGCGACGAACAGGCCGACGGCGAGGGCGCGCTCGAGGAGCAGGCGCCGGCGGCGCCGCGGTTCTGCTCGCTGATGGAGGACGAGGGCGCGAGGGTGCTCGAGTGCGACCCCGCGTTCACCGAGATGTTCGGCTACACCTCCGAGGAGCTGATCGGCAACTCGGTGCTCGACCAGATCCACCCGGACGACCAGGGGCGCGCCGTGGAGGGCTGGCTGGCGGTGCTCTCCACCCATCGCGACCAGCAGACGCGCCTGCGCCGCAGGCGCAAGGACGGAACGTACATGTGGGTCGACACCACGCTGCGCAACTTCCTCAACTACCCCGACCGCAACTACGTGCTCGTCGAGATCATCGACATCTCCGCTGAGATGCAGGCCCAGGAAGCGCTGCAGGAACGCGAGGAGCTGCTGCGCCGCCTCACCGCCGCGATGCCAGTGGGGCTGCTGCACCTCGATACCGAGCGCAACGTCGTCTACAACAACGCCCGTCTGCTGGAGATCCTCTACGGCTCGCAAGAGCTTGCGCTCGCGGACGAGCCCGACGGCGAAGCCGGCGACGACGCGGCGCAGACGAGCTCCACTTCGACGGGGGCGCTGCTGCACACGCTCACCGATGAGAGCAAGGCGGTGCTCGACGCGACGCTGCAGGAGGTGCTCAGCGAGGGCGTGGACAGGGACGTCGAGGTCGACATCACGCTGCCGTCGGGAGCATGGCGACGCGCGCTGATGAGCCTGCGGGCGCTGCTGCGACCCAGCGGCGAGGTCAGCGGGGCGATCACCTGCGTGCTCGACATCACCGACAGCGCACGCGCGCGCCAGGAGCTCGAGCGGCGCGCCACGTTCGACCCGCTGACGCACTGTTACAACCGCTCGTCGGTGCTGAGCACACTCGAGCACGAGCTCGGGCGAGAGGACTCGGTCAGTACGGGCGTGGTGTACGTCGACCTCGACCGCTTCAAGCCGGTCAACGACACGCTCGGCCATGCCGCGGGAGACGAACTGCTCGTGCTGGTCGCCGAGCGCCTGAGGGCGGCCAGCCGCGACACCGACCTCGCTGGACGCCTCGGCGGCGACGAGTTCCTGGTGGTACTGCGCGACGTGCCCGGTCGGGAGATGGCGATGCGGGCTGCCGAGCGGATCTGCGAGGCGCTCTGCGGCACGTTCGAGCTGGCCGGCGGGAGCGTTGAGATCAGCGCCAGCGTCGGCGTGGCCTGCTCGGGCGGTGAGGCGATCTCCTCGGAGGAGCTCGTCAGGCGCGCTGACGCTGCGATGTATCAGTCAAAGCAGAATCGCGAGCAGTGCGTGCCTGTGATGGCCGCCGCCGCGTAGCCGGAGCACCGTGCCGGCAGCTGGCTCACACGGCGCCGACTGGCTCACACGCTGACAGCGTGGCTACTTTTTGAACTTGAAGCGATCGTGCGCGGAGGGCGCGCTGGTCGCGAACTGGGTGCTCACGGTCACGTCCACCGTCCCTGATGCGTGCGGCGGGGATTCCGCGAGAATCGAGGTGGCCGACTTGATGGTGAAGCTTTTCGCGGGGGTCGAGCCGAAGCTCACGGCGCTCGCTTCAGAGAAGCCGGTGCCGGTGATCGTCACCATGCTCCCACCGGCGGCTGGGCCCTTCTTGGGAGAGACCTGCGTGACGACGGGCGCGGCGATGTAGGTGAACTTGTCGCCTGCGCTCGCGGGACTCATGCCCGCCGGCGTGGTCACGGTCACGTCCACCGTTCCCGCTGCGTGCGTGGGCGCGCGCGCGGTGATCGACTTCGCGGAGTTGACGGTGAATTCCGTGGCGGCGACCCCGCCGAAGCTTACGGCGGTCGCTCCCGTGAAGTTGAGTCCGGTCACGGTGACCGAGGTCCCGCCCGCCGCAGGGCCGCTGCAGGGGCTCACGACGGTCACGCCCGGGATCGGTTCGCCGTAGGCGAGATCGTGCAGCGAGCCCGCGGCGATGCCCACGACCTCGCCGAGGCCGCTGACCGCGACCGGCACGTCGCTCGCTTCGCCGAAGCTCCCGTCCCCGAGCTCCCCGAATTTGTCTTCGCCCCAGGCCATCGCGCCGCCGGCGCCCAACAGCGCGAGGCTGTGCTCGCCGCCCGCCGCGATCGCCGTCACCCCGGACAGCCCGCTCACGGCCACCGGCGTTTCGTCGCTGGGCGCGATCACGCCGTCGCCGAGCTGGCCGGCCCTGTCTTCACCCCACGCCATCACGGTGCCGGCGCCGAGCAGCGCGAGACTGTGACGCGCGCCGGCCGCAACCGCGCTGGCTCCGCTCAAGCCGTTGACCGTGACGGGCACGTCGCTGTGGAGTTCTTCCGGTTCTCCTTCAACAGGGCCGCCGCCGAGCTGCCCGGAGCTGTCGCTACCCCACGCCTTGACGGCGCCGCCGCCCAGCACCGCCAGGCTGTGTTCGCCGCCGGCCGCGATCGCCGTGACCCCAGTGAGGTTCTTGACGGCGACCGGCGTGGTGCTGTTTTTGGTGTTGCCGTCGCCGAGCTGGCCCATCGCGTTTTCGCCCCACGCCTTGACGGTGCCGTTGCTGAGCAGCGCCAGGCTGTGGTTGCCGCCGGCCGCGATCGCCGTCACGCCCGTGAGCCCAGTCACTGGCACCGGCGTTTCGCTTTCTTCGGTGCCGGCGTCGCCGAGCTGCCCGACTTCGTTGGCGCCCCACGCCACGACCGTGCCGTTGGCGAGCAGCGCGAGGTTGTGGTTGGAGCCGGCGGCGATCGCCTTGACGCCCGTGAGCCCCTGCACCGCCACCGGCACGTCGCTGGAGACCCCTTCGCTGCCGTCGCCGAGCTGCCCAAACGCGTCTTCGCCCCACGCCATCACGGTGCCGCCGCTGAGCAGCGCGAGGCTGTGGTGATTGCCGCCGGCGACCGCGCTGACGAAGCGCAGGCCACTCGCGGTCACGGGCACGTCGCTGTTGGCGGTGCTGCCGGCGCCGAGCTGGCCGAACGCGCCCTCGCCCCAGTCGACGACGTCGTAGTGGTGGGTGACGACCGTCAGCGTGGCCGGCGTGGTCGTCGCCTTTCCCGCGGCGTTTTCGAACACTGCCCGGTACTCGTGGCCGCTTTCAGTTGCCTGCGTTTCCGCGATCGTGAGCTGCTCGGACGTGGCTCCGCTGACGGGGCTCCACGTAGCGCCGGCGTTGGTTGAGAGTTCCCACTGCACGGTCGGCGTCGGCACGCCAGACGCGCTCGCTTCGAAGCTTGCGCCTTCACCGGCTTCCACCGTCGTGCTGGCCGGCTGTGCTGTGACCTTGGGAGGGTCCTGAACGGTCAGCTTGGCCGCCTGACTGACTGCTCCGCCGGCTACGTTCTCGAACACCGCGCGGTACTCGTCGCCGCTTTCAGACGCCTGCGCGTCGGCGATCGTGAGCTGGTCGGAGTTGGCTCCCGCGAGCGGGCTCCAGCTGCCGCCGCCGTCGCTCGAGACTTCCCATTGGACGGTCGGCGCGGGGAAGCCCGACGCCGCCGCTTCAAAAGTTGCGTTCTGGCCGACTTCGACGGTCGCGTTGGCCGGCTGCTTGGTGACCTTGGGAGCGTTGTGCACGGTCAGCGTGGCAGCCGTGCTCGTCGCTTTGCCAGCGGCGTTTGTGAACGCTGCGCGGAACTCGTTGCCATTTTCCGAGGTTTTGGCGCTCGCGATCGTGAGCTGGCCGGAGGTGGCTCCTTTGATCTGGCTCCACGTGCTGCCGGCGTTCGTCGAGACTTCCCACTGGACCGTCGGGGCGGGGAAGCCCGACGCCGCTGCTTCGAAGCTGGCGCCCTGGCCTTCTTCGACGGTCACGCTCGCTGGGTCTTTGGTCACTGCGGGGAGGCGTTGCACCGTCAGCGTGGCCGCTTTGCTGGTCGCCTGGCCGGCGACGTTCTTGAACACCGCGCGGTACTCGTCACCGCTTTCCGATGTGTTCGTGCTCGCGATCGTGAGCTGGTTGGAGGTGGCGCCTGTGACCGGGCTCCAGCTGCCGCCGGCGTTGGTCGAGAGTTCCCACTGCACGGTCGGCGCCGGCACTCCGGAAGCCGTCGCTTCGAAGGTCGCGCTGTGGCCTTCTTCGACCGTCACAGCGGCCGGGTCTTTTGTCACTTTGGGAGCTTTGTTGGCGGCCAAGGCAGAGCCGCTCATGCAGCTCAGGAGCACGGCCGCGAGCAGAACGGTGATGAGGATCGAGCAGCGCGGCGAGCGAGGTACGCCAGCGGGCCGCACCCTGAGCCGCGGCGTGACAATCCCCGCGCCGGAGTCAGCGGCGACGCGATCGGCACTCCTCCCTGAGTTGGCTCCCCTCACACTCCCCGCCATCTTGGCCTCTCCCGGTTCCCTCGGTTCTCGCAGGCTATCAAAGATGAAAAGGGCGGGAGACCAACGCGCGCTGCGCCGGGCTCCCGCCCTGTCAGTTCGCCAGCGAGCCGGCGGACGATTACAACCTGATTACACTTTTGCTTCTTCCGCTTCGACTTCTTCTTTGGTCTCGAAGCCGAGGTCGCCGTTCTTGATCGTGATTTCTTCGAGTTCTGCTGCGAGGCTGCCCTTCTTGTAGACGACGAACCCGAAGGCCGGCGTTCCTTCTTCACTGTCGAACGCGCCTTCTTCGCCACCCGCGTAGATGCAGTGTTCGTTGGGCTTCACCCACGATTCGATCTTCGTGAACGACATTTCGATGTCGAGCTTTTCCTGGAAACCAGCCGGGAATTTCTTGATCCCGGTTTCTTCCTTTTCGGTTTCGTAGGACGCCGCTTCGAACAGGTGTTCCGGTTTGGCTTCCGCCTTCGTCGGGATCGTCTGCGACGGGATCGTCACCCGACAGGGCGCCTTCTTGCCGATCGGGATCGTGACCGTGCTCGGTTTGAGGATTTCGACCTCGTTTTCGTTGCCTGCACCGATTTCAGCGGACTGGTTGGAATGGAACTCCATCGCCAACGTGAACGGCGGGATCACGAGTTCCTCCTTGAGACCCGGGTTCAGCTGCACGATCGCAAGGCAGTGCTTGAAATGGACGTCCTGGAAGAAGGTTTCCGACCGCGCAGAGTCGACCATGCCATTCGACTTCAGCGGGCTGCAGTGTTCAACGTGCAGCGCACCCTTCGCAAGATTCAGGCTTTCCAGTTCTCCGTGTCCCTTGTCTGCCGCCGGCGAGCCTGCTTCGATCGGTTTTCCGTTCGGGAAGCTCGCGATGAACTTGCCGAAGAACACCGGGGGCTTTTCTTTTTTCTTGGCCAATGCTGGTGCGACGAGCGTGCCAAACGCGCACACCGCCGCGATCAGCCCGAGTGTCATCCTAAACGTCCTCATTCTCCTAAGTCCTCGCTTTCGCCTGGAACGCTGATTAGCCGGTACCCGACTTCGTGCCATCCCATGGGCCGTCCGGTGTCTCCCCTCCCCCGCTGACCGCCGAGATAGAGGGCGGGAGCATATCACGATATGCGTATGCTTGACAACAGGCATACGCGATGGCTCACGACGCCCGAGGCGCGACTCTTGATCGGCCCTGGCGAGAGGCTCATGTCGATTCGGCGCCGCGAGGATGCTGCGCCTGCGGATCGGCATCATAGGCCATGCGCGGCTGCCACGTCGGCCGCTGGCGAACCGGCCAGCGTTGCGCAGATCGCCCGCAGCGCCTGAAACGCTCACGGCTTAGCTGCCTCTTAGGGTCTCCTGAGATGCTGTTCCACCGAGTAGCTGTTGCGAGGATGTTGCTGTTGCCAAGCCAAAAGACGTAGCTGTTGCCGAAATGTGAACGCGGCCACGCAGGAGCCGCGCAGTGCCCAGCCCACAGGTTCCAAGCCTGCAGTTCCCGACCAATACCAACAAGGTGCATAGCCAGCCAAGCAGATGAAACGGATCGGTGCAAAGCACAAGCGCAACGTGATGCTCGCCGTCGCCGTCGCGGCGCTCGTCACAGGCGCTGTGGTTGCGAGCGTGAGCGCGAACTCCGGCCCCCACCCCCATCATGCCGTCCGTCGCACCGCCAGGCACGCCGCCGGCGCCCGGCACGCCCGAAGCCGCTCTGTGGCCCACGCGCGTGGCGAGCTCGCCCTCGCGGCGAGCTATCTCGGGGTGAGCAGGACCGATCTTCGCACGCAGTTGCGATCCGGTCGCACGCTGGCGCAGATCGCTAACTCGACCAGCGGCAAGTCGGCGAGCGGGCTGATCGACGCGCTCGTCTCCGCGAAAGCCGCACGGCTGGGAACGGCCGCGCACGCCGGCAAGCTCTCGCCGGCCCGCGAGCAGGTACGGCTGGCTGATATCCGCCGCCGGATCACGCTGCAGGTGAGCCTCCCCCGCACGCCCGTCGACATGCGCGCGTCGGCGGCCTACCTGGGCGTGACCGCTGCGCAGTTGCAAGACGAGCTGCGCTCGGGCCACAGCCTCGCCCGGATCGCCGACTCAACGCCGGGCAAGTCGGCGGCGGGCCTGATCGACGCGCTCGTGAGCGCGAGGGCTGCCGAGGTCAAAGCGATCGTCGCCTCGGCGGGGCTGGCACCGGCGCACGCGGGGCTGCGCCAGCGGATCACGCGCGCGATCGAGCACGCACCGCAGACCAAGAGCTGACTGGCTCCCCCGCACGGGTGGCCGTGATTCACATCGATGGGATTCCGCGGCTCCGCAGTTGCGCTTGATGCCTGACCGTGAGCACGCGCGTGCTCGCTTGCGCGTGGAATGCCGATGTGCAACGGTCTTGGATGCCTCCCCGAGATTGGTCCCGTGCCTTGGACGGGGGTTCCTGCAGTAGGCATCGGGATCTGCCCGGGGAGACAGCAGGCATCGCGAAGATTGAGACGGTGTCCCATGAGGAGGGACGGCAGGGGCGTGCTCGATTTCTGCATCGAGGTTGCCAGATGCTGCGTCAGCATGGCCGCAATGAGAAACAAAGCCTTGGAGGAAGGGATGTTTCGTCGCACTGGCAGGCGCTCGAGAGCGAAGAGGCTGCAACGGAACCAGACGACGATCTTGTCCATCCTGGACGAGATACGCGTGAGGGATGAACGCTCGAGACGAGGAGCGTTGAGTCCGGTGCGGGAAACGTGCCCGCCGCGATGCAGGCACGGCAAACTGCCTGGCTGCGCGCTGTGCAGGTACGAACGCAGGCACGCGGGCGTCTTCACCCGCTGATGCTGCTGCTCAGGTAGCACCAACGAGATCCTGCTGAGCGCGGCAGTGGTATGGGAGGTTGCGATCAAGCGATCGCTCGGACAGCTCGACGCGCCGGACGGGTTCGCGATGCAGCTGTTGGATGGCGGAGCCGTTCCTCTGCCGATCAGCATCGACCACGCACGGGCCGTCCGCTCGCTGCCGTGGCATCACCGCGACCCGTTCGACCGCCTGCTCGTCGCCCAAGCCAATATCGAGAACGCAGTCCTCATCTCGAATGACGAGCGGCTGCGCCGCTATGGCGTGCGGGTCGCCTGGTAACTGGCTGGACGCGCCGCCGCGTCAAATCAGCCCGCATGCGATACGGACGGGCCCGCCGCGGGCTCCGGCCCCTGGGACTCGCTTGCGAGCGCACACTCGCGCAGCGTGTCGTGCAGCAGCTGAAGCGTGCCGTCGTTGTGCCACTCGCGGAAGTACCCGTAGACCGTCTGCCACGGCGGGAACTCCTTCGGCAGCGTCCGCCACGCTCCGCAGGCGCGCGTGTGGTGGAGAATCGCGTCGACGATCTCCCGCTTGTCATGACTGGCCCGGCGACCCGCCCGCCCAGTCGGCGGCTCGGGCAACAGCACGCGCACAAGCTCCCACTGCCGATCGGTCAGATCGCTGAGGTAGCGACGCATCGACGCACTCTCAGATGATCCCGTCGAGCAGCTCGGCCGGCGATGCGAGCTCCAGGCCGCGGGAAAGGATCACGATCGTCTCGAGTCGCGGCGAGCGTTTGCAGCGCTCGAGCAGGCTGACCTCGGTGCGATGCAGGCCGCAGATACCCGCGAGCGCCTCCTGGGAGAGACCGGCACGGACGCGCTGTCGGCGAAGATTGGCGGCGAATTGCTTGCGGACAGCCCGCATCGCTTCGACGCTCGCGTGCGACGCCGCTAGGTGCAGCGCGTGCAACTGCGTGTGAGCACCGTCGTTCATGGCCCCGTCTAGGCGGCGAAGCGCTCGTGGAGACTGGTTGCCTGGACGATCTTGATTCCGCCCTCGGTCAGATACCACGCATTGGGAAGGCCCCGCTCTTGACCGAGGCCTCGGTTCTCGGTGAACCCGAGACCCTCAAGGCGCGAGAGCAACTTGGAGACCTGGCCCTGATCGGTTATCCCACACGTGTCCGCGATTTCGCGGTTGCTGGCACCCGGCTGCTCGAAGATCGCTTCGAGTGTTCTCACCGTTCGATAGGTCAAGCGGATCTTCAAGTCCTCCAGCCCGTGCTTGCGCGTCCTGTCGGCTTTACGCACGGGTGGTGCGCGTCGCGTCGGACGGCGCCGCTCGGCGTGTGCGCGCGCCGCTCCGAGGTAGGGCAGGGCGATCGTGTACATAAGCTGCCCCAGCAGATCAATCAACGGCTCGGGGCTTCCACGCAATAGCCGCGCGTAGATGATGTGCCCGATGCCCCCGACCGTCGCCTCGGCGGTGAGCTCGGGCGGCTGAGCCCTCTCGCTGATGACAGATCGCCCCTCATCGACCACGCCAGCCAGAATCGACATCGCCCGTGCTCGACGCTCGAGCACGGGTCTCCTCGCCCCCAACGCCTCGACAACCCAAAGCCTGGCCAGCGCCGGCTCTTCATCCATCAGGCAGAGCAGGGCGCCCAAGGCTGCGTGGATCGACGCTAGCCAATCTGTCTGCGTCGCGTAGGCTGCGGTTGCTACGGCGGATGCATGCGCGGAGATGTGATCAAAGACGGCCTCGAAGCAATCCTCGCGGTCTGAAAACACCTCGTAGAACGTCTTGCGGGACACGCGCGCGCGCTCGATGATCGCGCCAACGGTCATACCCGCGTAGCCGACGTCCTCCACTACATCAACGGCCGCAGCGAGCAGCCGCGCACGCTGGATCTCGTGCACGCCGTATCGCGCGGAGGTCTTCCGCCGACGACGCGGACTGGCCGACGATCGTGTATAGGAGCTCACCGAAGCAACTGCCGCCGATAGCGACTACAAGTACCAACGTATCTATTCCACGCCACTCGCCCGGCGCGCTCATTTCTTTGTTTAGGCATCTTACGCGGCGCTCCTCGCCTCGATAGTAATCAGCGCGGATCCCGTCGCAAGACTTCGCCTATAACGTTCTAATTCGTGAGTCCTTCGTGCTGAGGTTTCACCAGCTCACTTTGTCTCGTATATCTCTATTTTAGTTATCGTCCAGCACAAAGTAGCGATCCAGCGCTCCGCTCCCATGCGGTTGTTTGCACGTCTGCGGAGCGACCGGGGCGACCCGGAAACACTGGGGATTGAGGGCCCGCCCACCCGCTCGGCCGAGCGTTTCGTCCCAAGCTCGGGGTACCAGTTCACTCTGTCTCACATATCTCTCTTCTAGTTATCTCGGAACCTACGACACACAGAGCAGCGGGGTCGCACGGGACAGGGACACGATCGGGTCGCAGTCGGCCGGCGGCTGCCTCGGTGTCGCGTATCAGCGTCGTTCGATGACCGCACGCGACGCCGGTCGCGACACGTGGGGGATCTTGCCGGACAGCTGTCCTGTAATCGGACATCAGTCCTGCAATGCGACGGCTGGTGGGACGCCTGTGGCGAGGTAGCCGGGGATGGCGATGATGAGGAGCGCAGCGGCGGCGACGATCGCCAGGCTGAGGACGGCGGAGAGGACAGCGACGGAGTAGACGACGGGGAAGTTGATGACGTTCGCGAGGGCGCGGTCGAGGAGCTGTTGGCCGTAGAGGCCGAGGACGGCGCCGGTGAGGCAGCCGACGGCGAGCAGGAGCAGGCTCTCCAGCAGGATCGTTCGCCACAGTTCCACACGGGGGAAGCTACCGCGGGGTAATGCTTTACGAGGTCACGCAGCCTGAGCATCGACCCGCGGGCTGCTCGAATCTCACGGGTGCACCCTGCGCGCGAGGGCGTATACCAAGCGCCTACAGCGGAACATCAGGATCGCTGTCTTCAACGGCACCCCCAGGGCGCACGCGAGCGCGCGGGCGACCGCCTGTCCCTCGGCCGTGTCGCACTCGGGGGCGGTCAGGTAGTAGCTGCACATCGCGGTGAGGATCACTCGGTGCGCGTGCGGGTCCGCCACGCGCCCGCTGGCGCGCACCGAGCGCGCCGCGAGCTCAGCGAGATGAGCCGCGGCATCGGCCGGCGAGCGGTAGTAGTCCAGCAGGCTGCGCTGCCCTCGCCGACGGTCCTCAGCATGGTCGGCGAGACTGTCAAGCAACGTGTGCAGCGCCCCCGCCCACGGGAAGTAGAGGCACTCGATCGCATCCGCGTGCCCACGCTCGAGGTCCGGGCTCGCGGCAGCAGCGATCAGGGCGTGCACGCCGAGCGAGCTGCCCGCGCCGGCAGCCGTCTCCCACCACTCAAGGCCGCTGCCCGCGGGGGTGACGTCGGCGGCCCAGCGCCCCAGAGCGCCCTGCCCGCCCTGGGGCTCTGAGAGGTTGAGCGCCTGAAAGTAGACAATCCGCACAGCAGCCGCACGGAGGCTCGGCGCAACGGCGGCGTAAGAGGGCAGACCGGCGAGCGCGTCCCGGCACACATCGAGAATCCCCCTCAGATACCCACCATCACCGCGATCGTGGTTACGCGCGTAATAGTCGCCGTGCGGCCTAGCAGGATCGACAGCAGCGATCAACGCCTGATGCAATCGATGCCCATTCGCTATCGGATCCTCGCTCGGGCACTCGGAGAGCCAGTCAAGGTAGTTATACGCCGTCTGAAACGCCACCAACGCACGCACCACGTCGCGGCGCCCAGCGGCCGGGACAAGCGTCGCGAACAGCGCCGCGCCCTCCATATTCCCACGCTTTGTGAGTGCCCGCGCTGCCGCGCGGCGAAGGTTGGCGTTCGGGATCTCGTTGGCCCTCCTCTGCCACTGCGCGAGCTCCGAGCGCGCCGACGGCAAGACCAGCAGCGGGTAGCCGACCACGGTGCGGGTGAACACGTATGGGAAGTCGAGGCCCATCGCCGCGATGTCCGTCGAGGCATGCCCGTTGCCGGTGTGAGTCGCGGCGCTGATGACTGTCCTCCCGTGCGCCTACGGCCGGTGCCGCACGGGGCACGGAACGGTCGTCGACGCGCTCGTGCTGCTGGCGTCCTGGAAGCCGAACTCGGCGGCGAACGGGAAGCCGCCGTGCGGGCAGCGTTCCGGGACGGACACGCCCTGCGGGTGAAACGGGACGAGGTGGCCGTGCACGTGCTTGTAGTAGGTGAGGTGGCTCGGGCCGATCGTGGTGGTGACGCTCACGATCGAGACGTCGGGGCCGCCGGGGACGCTCGTGACGAGCGGCACGTTCGTGAGCAGCTGCGAGCCGAAGCGGCCGCCGGCGGGGAGCACTTCGCCGGCGAACGTCAGCTGCGCGGACACCGGGAACAGGCCGTTGGCGTAGAACAGGACCACCAGGTTGCCGTTCGGGGAGGGGCCCGCCACGGCCTGGACTTCGGGGATCTCGTGGCCGGCGCCGACGCCGAACGGGACTTCGACGTCGGCGGAGCCGAAGCCCAGCCGCGAGTTTGGCGGGCAGCCAGCCAGACCCCGCGCGAGCAGCGCCACGGGCTGGCAGATCGCCAGGCCGAGCGTGGTCGTCGTGTAGTTCAAGCCGGCGGGCATCTTCAGGTCCAGGCTCGTCAACGGCGGCGGCGCCGCGCCTTCGCTTGTGGCCAGGTGAAAGCCGAACGTGATCGTGGTGGGCGTGGCGAGCCGGTCGGGGCTGAAGGACGCGTGGAGCGTCGCGTCCTCGGAGACGGCGAGTGCGCTCGCCGGCGCCAGCACGCCCACGAGCGCTGCCGCGAGAACCGCGTGTCGCGCGGACCGTATGGACTTCACCGCGTCAAGTGGACATCCTGCCACTGACGTGCACCGTGACGGCGTCGTTGGAGCGCGCGACGGTGCCCGTGAAGCTCAGGCCAGACCCATGAGCCCCCTTGTAGCGGCCGGTTCCCCGCTCGATCGTCATCGTGCCGGTGAACGACGCGACAGCGCCGGAGGGACGGTAGCCGGCGGTGGCGTAGCCAGTGATCGAGGAGCCGCTCGGGTAGATGTTGATTTCCGCGGTGACGCGATTGGTGGAGACGATGTTCAGGTGGATGTAAATCTTGCCCGAGACCGTGCCCGAGGCGGACCCTTCCTCGTTGAGCGTGAAGCCGTGGTGGCTCGTCCGGTGCAGATGCCCGGTGTCGCTCAACATCAGCGCGCCCGCCGCACGCGCCGTGGCGGCACGGGAGGCCGGCGCGCCGGCAAACAGCACGCCCAGGAGCCCGGCGGCAAGGACGGCGGCCGCCAGCGACGCGTCGGGGCAAGCGCGAGCGTGTCCAACTCCGCGTCGCGGCTGCGCGACCGGGCGATCCGGCCGATGTGTCGTGTTCATCTCTGCGCTCCTGTCCCGGATAGACGCGACCTGCCGTCTCATTGATAGCCGGTCGTTGGTGTTCAACCGATGACGACGGCGATGCTGGTTCTTAGCTTCCCACCCTTCTTCGGGGTGAACTGCAGCTTCACCGTCGCCCTCAGCCTGCGGCCCTTGTGCTTACCCAGGAATGCCGCCTCGCCCGTTGTGAGGGTCAGTTTCAGGGTCAGGGTCGTGGCGCCGCTCGCGGTCTTGCTTGCTTTGCTCAGGCCCTTGGCGGTCGCGACGAGCTTGCCGGCGGTGGGAACGCTGACCTGGATCGTTGCGGTCTTGCCTTTGACCCTGTGGCTGACGACCGTGATCGCCGGGGCGCAGCCTTTTACTGTTATGGGGGTGTTCTCGCGGAGCTCCGCTCCGTTTTGGCCTATGAATTCTGTGGGTATGATGAGCTTTTGGCCGCACAAGTCGTGGGATTCGTGTGGGAGGTCCGTGGCGAGAGCCGAGTGCGGACCCTCAGGCAGGGCCAGTTCGAAGGAGGTGAACGGCTGGTCGGGGACCGCCTTGAACGTCGTCGAGGTGATGTCGGCTTTGCTGATGAACGTCGTGCCGACGAGCTCGATCGTGACGTTGTCGCCCTGCAGGACCATCGTCAGGCTCGGGAACGCTTCCCCCCCATGACTGACAAAGTACGCTGGGCCTTCCAGCGGCACGGGCAGCAGCGGCGTGTGCACGACCGCCTGCCCGACAACCGAATCGACCGGACAGGCGGCGGGGTTCGCTTCGAAGATCTTTGCCAAACAGGCGTTCTGCAACGTCGGTTTCAACCGTGACGGCAGCTGCTTGGGTAGTTCGACTTTCACGTAGCCGATATTTGCATACGTGCCCTGCGCGGCGCTTGGATAGGTCACCTTCGTGATCAGGTCCGCTCCGTTTTGTTTTGACGTTTTTCCATCCGTTGAAAAGGCAATACTTGGAGCGAACTTCAAGAAGGCGCAGTTCGTCACCGAGAATGGCTGCCTGACTTCAGACGACACCCCTTCGTCGCTGTTGATCGCTCCCGTCACTTCCATCTTGTCGCAGCTCGTCGGGTTGAAGGTAAAGCTAGGACGGTTGACCAGCACGTTGACGTGCTGGATCTGCACCGGTATCCCGTCGATGATGTGCGGGATCGCATATCCTTCGCCCGGGCTGTTCGTGGTGATAGTGAGGGCAGCGGTCAGGGGATTGACTTCGATCTTCGCACGCACCACGACGCAATCGCAGGCGGGGTCCTGGTTGGGATTTGCGGTGTCGTGCTCCAGATCAAACGGGCCAGCCTTCACCGGGTTTACGATCGACAGGCCGAACGGGGCGCCGTGGTAGGTTTCGGTGAGAAAGACTTTTCCACCGGTGACACTCACAGGATCGGAGCCCACGCCCGCGCTGACTACCGTTTCGCCGATCTGGCTGGCCGCCGAGCACGTACCCGCGTTGGCCTGAGCTTCAGGACACAGCGGGACGCCGGCGAGCACGCCCGACAGGCCTGGCGGGTAGTGCAGCGTGACCGACTGGAGATCCTGGTTTCCGTCCGCACGGCCGATCGTGGTCGCCAGGTCGCTGAAGGCGCCCGCGTTGACGTTCGTCGAGCCCGCCGTCAGCGATGGGCTGAACGGCAACTGCGCGCCGGGACACGGGCTCCCATTGGGGCCGGTCGTGATGTCGAATTTCGATTCGGCGTCCTTCGTGACCGCGGCTTCGTCGCCTTCTGAGGTTGCGGTCTTGAGTTCGGCCGACCACGGCACGAACGCCGCGTTCGTGGTGTACGACCCGCAGTGGGCCGGGGTCGCCAGGGGGGCGCGTTCGCCGCCGAAGAAGTGCAGTTCGGCGTCTTCGAAGGGCAGCTGCGGCTCGTTTTCGAACGTCGTGATGAGCTGACCCGGCGCGCCGCACGTCTGCCCGGCGATCGTTTCGCCCGCGCCCTGACACAGCATGACCTTGCCCGGGAGCTTGACGAGCACGCCTGCTTCTTCGTCTTCGGCGACGATGTAAGCCGCGATCAGGGACCCGAACGGATTCTGGTTCTGGGTCGCGAGATACACCGCGCCTTCCAGCGGTTCCTTGATCAGCGGAGACTTGATTTTTGCCGTCCCGATCTTCGACGCGGTCGCGCAGAAGTTAACGCCCGGCTGCAGCGGCGCGGTTTCGCCGGCTTCGAGCGCCGCCGTGCTGCCCGGCAGTTTGGGAGTGAACAGGGGGTTCTTGACCCCCGGCTCGGATTTGAATTCTTCAAAGCCGTTGTCGCCTCGGCCGGCTTCGAACCCGACGAGGCCCTCCGAGCAGGCTTCCAACCCATTCCCACCCGAAGGGTTGACGGCGACGCCCGGGGGCAGCGCGACGGCGATATCCTTGACCGAGGAGTTCGCGAGACCTTCGGCGTTTTCGTTGACTTCCTGGGGCACCTTGACGTCGACCTTCAACCCCGTGGACGTGCTCGCGTTCGGCACGTCGGGCGCGACTTCGATGAGCGGGTCGAACGGCAGCTGGTTACAACCCGTCAGCCCGATCGGCCGTTCGAAGCCGTCTTCCAGGGAGTACGAGCTGTTTTCGCTCGCCAACTGGACGGGTTCCGCCGCGGCCTGTGGGCCCGATTTACGCGGCCAGGAGTCGCCGGTCACGCTCGCCGCGAACGGGGTCTGACAGGAGGTCGGGAGCGTCAGGAAGGGGATCGGGTGGGTTTCGCCGCCGGCCGGGCACGGCCTTCCGGAGTTGTAGAAGCCGCCGGCGATGCAGTGCCAGCCGCGCGATTCATCGTGGGCCGGGTCGCCCGGGACGCCCCAGATCGTCAGCGACTCGGAGATGAAGTTCGCGATCTGCGTGATGTTGCGCACTTCCGCGGTCGCGCCGTAATCGGTGCCGGTGCGGATGGAGAAGTCGATCGTGACCGCGATCCCGATGAAGAAGAACCCGAACCGCGCAGGCTCACCCCGCTTGGGCACGAGGTTGAACACCGGGACCGGGTATGTCTGCACACCGCCGAAAGCAGGTTCGTCGACGGTCAACAGCACCACCCCGACCGCGGTATCCTGCGGGCATTCGTCCCCGAACCCGCCGGTGGGCTCCTCGTTTTTGGCGAGGAACTGGCCTTCGCGGCAGCGCGAAAACGCAACCGCGTTGGCGACGAGACCCGGCGGCAGAGCGAACGTCACGTCCTTCGCCAGCGCGGGCGGCTCCAGGGCGCTCGAGGTCTGGTTCAGCGCGAAGCTCGTCGTCAGCTGAAACGGGTGCGAGCCGGCCTGCGCGTCGACTTCGCCGCCCGCTGCTTCGGGCACGATTGAGAAGCCCTTTTCCTGCACCCCGAACGGCGTCGCCGCGCCCGCTTCGCCGACCGGCAGCGGCCGCGTGGCCCGGATCGCCGGCGCCTGCCCGCCGCCGAGGACCTCGGCGCTGAGGCCACCGGACGCGGCGTCCGGCGCGACCCTGACCGCGATCCCCAGTTCGACGAACCCATAGGGAACCACCGGCGAGCCCGGGGCTTCGTAGACACACCGCACATGGCGCGGCGCAGGTTCGCCGCAGT
>Ga0208565_1000288_pt1 | contig 40348 bp, 34 predicted proteins | sample Sb_taG_7_FD_187706 | JGI IMG/M metagenome (GOLD analysis project Ga0208565, IMG submission 187706) | Peat soil microbial communities from Weissenstadt, Germany - Sb_50d_2_FS metaG (SPAdes) (version 2) | ecosystem: Environmental > Terrestrial > Soil > Wetlands > Peat | place: Germany... | reverse complement strand
CCGCTCATCCAGCAGCGGCAGCAGCAGCTCCAGCTCCGGGCTCATCCGCTCCACGAAATCAGCATTCGCCACTGCCGCATAATGTCATGCGACACGCCAGGAACTCACCTAATTACGGGACGTGTCCGACGGAGTACCAGATCCTTCGTGATCATTAGGGGCGGGCGTGGCGGAGGGCTTCGGGGAGCAGGTGTGCCTCCGCGGTCGCGTCGAGCCAGGTGACGCGGGGGTCGCGGCGGAACCAGGATTCCTGGCGGCGGGCGAACCGCCTGGTGGCCTTGATCGTCTCCAGGCGGGCTTCATCCAGGGTCCACTCGCCGTCCAGGTAGCGGAGCAGCTGCTGGTAGCCGAGCGCGCGGCTGGCGGTCCTGCCCTCGCGCAGGCCGCGGGCGGCCAGGCTGCGCACTTCGGCTTCCAGGCCCGCCTGCCACATCCGGTCGACCCGGGCGGCGATCCTGCGGTCAAGTTCGGGGCGGGGCAGCGTGAGGCCGATCTGGACCGCCGGGCGGTTCTGCTGGTAGGCCGGCATGGTCGCGGTGAACGGGCGCCCGGAGATCTCGATCACCTCCAGGGCGCGGACGATCCGGCGTCCGTTGCTCGGCAGGATCGCGCCGGCCGCGGCCGGGTCGAGGGCGGCCAGCCGGGCGTGCAGGGCGGCCGCGCCGAGCCGGGTGAGCTCGTCTTCCAGGCGGGAGCGGATAACCCAGTCCGTTCCGGGAAAATCCAGGTCGTCCAGGGCCGCGCGGACGTACAGGCCGGAGCCGCCGACGAGGACCGGCACCCGGCCGCGGGCCGTGATCTCCTCGACCGCGGCGCGGGCGAGCTTAGCGTAGTCGGCCACGTTCGCGGCCTGGGTCACCGGCCAGATGTCGAGCAGGTGATGCGGGACGCCCTGCCGGGCGGCTTCGGGCTCCTTGGCGGTGCCGATGTCCATGCCCTGGTAGAGCTGCATCGAGTCGGCGTTCACGATCTCGCCGCGCAGCGCCTGGGCCAGCTCGATGGCCAGCCCGGACTTCCCGGTGGCGGTCGCCCCCACCACGGCGATGACGTGCGCGTCCATCCCCTTAGTGTGCCGTCACCGGCGGACCTGGCAGATACAGACCCTCGACACCCTCTGATCGGGACCTTTGACCCTTCGCGGAAACACGGAGTTAACAGATTCTCCACTAAAGAGAGTATCGATGTGAGGAGGGTCACATGACTACTACCAACGTTGCGCAACCGCTTGCGCGACCAACAGCCGAACCAGCCGTTCCGGCCAGTGGCTGGGGGAATTCAGCGCCGCTGGGCCTGGCGGCGTTCGCGGTTACCACGTTCATGCTCAGCATGATCAACGCGAAGCTCATGCCCGCCGCGATCACGCCGGTCGTCTTCGGCGTGGCACTGATGTTCGGAGGCATCGCCCAGCTGATCGCCGGGGTCATCCAGTTCCGCATCGGGAACGCGTTCACCGGCGCGCTGTTTTGCACTTTCGGCGCGTTCTGGCTGTCCCTGTACGCGATCGCCGAGTTCTTCCTGAAGGACATCACGGCGCCCACGCTGCGTGCTACGGCCGCGCTGCAAGGTCAAGCCCTCGGGTTGTTCCTGTTCGCATTCGGCGCCTTCACGGTGTGGATCTTGATCGCCTCGTTCCGTACCAACGCCTTTGTGGTGCTGGCGCTGGTCGGCCTGGCGGCCACGCTCTTCGTGCTGGGAGTAGGCCAGTACTACGGGAAGGGCCTGGCGGTGGAGACCGGCGGCTACATGGGCCTGGTCGTGGCAGCACTGGCCGCGTACATCGGCTTGTCCGAGCTGTGCGAAATCACTTACAAGCGCGTGGTGCTCCCCCTCTTCCCCCTGGCCAAGCGCTGACCTGGCCCGGTACAACTACTACATAGATAGAAGGAGGGCCGTTATGGGTCGCTACGCGGACGCGTTCCACCGGAGTCTGGCCGATCCCGAAGGTTTCTGGGGTGAGGCGGCGAAGGACATCGACTGGTACCAGGCACCCACCGTGGTGCTGGACGCCTCGAATCCGCCGTTCTCCCACTGGTTCGCCGACGGGGTCATGAACACCTGCTTCAACGCGCTGGACCGGCATGTGCGTAGCGGCCGGGGCGCCCAGGCCGCGCTGATCTATGACAGCCCGGTCACCGGCACCCAGCGGACATACACCTACCAGGAGCTGCTCGAAGAGGTCGCGCGGTTCGCCGGGGTACTGCGCGGCCTGGAGGTGGGCAAGGGCGACCGGGTGATCATCTACATGCCGATGATCCCCGAGGCTGTAATCGCGATGCTGGCGTGCGCCCGGATCGGCGCGGTGCACTCGGTGGTGTTCGGCGGCTTCGCGGCGGCCGAGCTCGCGACGCGGATCGACGACGCCGCGCCGAAGGTGCTGGTCTCGGCTTCCTGCGGCATCGAGGTCAGCCGCGTCATCGAGTACAAGCCGATCCTGGACCGGGCCATCAACCTGGCGCGACGCAAGCCGGAGCACTGCGTGATCCTGCAGCGGCCGCAGGCGGCCGCCACCCTGACGGCCGGGCGCGACCTGGACTGGAAACAGGCGGCGGCCAAGGCCGAGCCGGCGGATTGCGTCCCGGTCGCGGCGACCGACCCGCTGTACATCCTGTACACCTCCGGCACCACGGCCAAGCCGAAGGGCGTGGTCCGCGACAACGGGGGACACGCGGTCGCGCTGCGCTGGACCATGGGCAACATCTACGACACCCAACCGGGCGAGGTCTTCTGGGCCGCCTCCGACGTGGGATGGGTCGTCGGGCACTCTTACATCGTCTACGCCCCGCTGCTGGCCGGGTGCACGTCCGTGCTGTACGAGGGCAAGCCGGTGGGCACCCCGGACGCGGGGGCGTTCTGGCGGGTCATCGCCGAGCACCGGGTCAAGGCGCTGTTCACCGCGCCGACCGCGTTCCGCGCGATCAAGAAGGAGGACCCGGACGGCAAGCTGGCCCGCGAGTACGACCTGTCCGGTTTCGAGTACCTGTTCCTGGCCGGCGAGCGGCTCGACCCGGAGACCTACCGGTGGGCGGGCGACCTGCTCGGCATCCCGGTCATCGACCACTGGTGGCAGACGGAGACCGGCTGGCCGATCGCCGCCGACCTGATGGGCCTGGAGGCGCTGCCGACCAAGGCCGGGTCGCCCACCATGCCGGTGCCCGGCTACGACGTGCGGATCCTCGACGCCGACGGCGCGGAAGCCAAGCCGGGCGAGACCGGGGAGATCGTGGTGCGGCTGCCGCTGCCGCCGGGCTGCCTGCCCACCTTGTGGCGTGACGATGAGCGGTTCGTCGACTCCTACATGGAGCAGCACCCCGGTTTCTACATCACCGGCGACGGCGGGTACCGCGACAGCGACGGCTACCTGTACGTGATGGGGCGCATCGACGACGTGATCAACGTGGCCGGCCACCGGCTGTCCACCGGGCAGATGGAGGAGGTACTCGCCAGCCATCCCGCCGTGGCTGAATGCGCCGTGATCGGCGTCAACGACGACTTCAAAGGCCAGATACCGCGCGGGTTCGTGGTGCTCAAGGCGGGCGTCAGCGCCGAGCCCGCCGCCTTGTCCGCCGAACTCGTCCAGCTGATCCGCGACCAGATCGGGCCGGTCGCCGCGCTGCGCCGGGTCGACGTGGTGGCCGCCCTGCCCAAGACCCGATCCGGCAAGATACTCCGCAAGACCATGCGGGGCATCGCCGATGGCCAGGACGAGGCGGCCCCGTCCACCATCGAGGACCCCGCCGTCCTCGACGCGCTACGCCCGGTCCTGGCCGACGGCGGTTGAGCTTGGCCGGGGCCGGGCCGTGACCCGTACCGCCGCGCGTGACCGATGGCGTCTGGCCCGGTGCGCGCGGCGGCGCTTGTCCGCCTCGTCATCGTCGGCTTCCGTCTCCAGGTACAGCTTCACGAACGTCGGATGCATGATGCCCCCTTATGTGGCCGATGGCCCCCTGCCCTTCCGGAGCTTGCCGCGCCGGTATAAATACCTGCTCGTTGTTGAGACTCCGGACGGCGCGGGTCCTCATCGGCTTTGCGAGGAGGGCGGCGGGAGCGTTAGCTCCGGCCGCCGGGGGTCACGAGACCGCTTTCGTAGGCGATGACGACAAGCTGGGCGCGGTCCCGCGCGCCCAGTTTGGTCATGATGCGGCTGACGTGGGTCTTGGAGGTCAGCGGGCTGAGGAACAGGCGGGCGGCGATCTCGTCGTTGGACAGGCCCTCGGCGACCAGCACGAGAACCTCGCGCTCGCGGTCGGTCAGGCCGGCCAGCGCTCGCCCCAAAGAGCCGCTGGGCGGCGGCCGTTCGGGGCGGCTGGCGAGGTCGGTGATGAGCCGCCGCGTCACGCTCGGCGATAGCAGCGCATCGCCCCGGGCCACCACCCGCACCGCCTGGATGAGGTCGGCCGGCTCGGTGTCCTTGACCAGGAAGCCGCTGGCCCCGGCGCGGATCGCCTGGTAGACGTACTCGTCGGACTCGAACGTGGTCAAGATGATCACCTTGACCCCGGCGAGGTCGTCGTCGGCGGAGATGCGCCGCGTGGCCTCCAGGCCGTCCACCCCGGGCATCCGGATGTCCATCAGGACCACGTCGGCCCGCTCGCGGCGGGCCAGGTCGACCGCCTGCGCCCCGTCGGTGGCCTCGCCCACGACCTGGAGGTCATCGGCGGCGTCGATCAGCACGTGGAACCCAGCCCGGATCAGCGCCTGGTCATCGGCGAGCAGAACCCGGATCACGGGCGTGCCCCGTCCCCGGCCCGCGCGCCTTCGACGTCCCTGGCGGCTTCCACAGCTCGCGTGCCTTCGATGTCCCGGGACCGGGTCGGGTCGGCGAGCTGGCCGCCGAAGGGCAGCCGGGCCGCGACCCGGAAGCCGCCGCCGGGCCCGGGCCCGCTCTCGACGGTGCCGCCGACAGCGGCGGCGCGCTCGCGCATCCCGGCCAGCCCATGGCCCCCGTTCTGGCCTGCGGCCGTCCCGGCCGGAAGGCCGCAGCCGGTGTCGGTCACGTCGATGTGCAGTTCGTCGTGACGGTAGTCGAGCGAGACCGCAGCGGTGGCCGGGCCGGCGTGCCGGATGGCGTTGGTCAGCGACTCCTGGACGATGCGGTAGGCGGCCAGGTCGACGGCGGCCGGGAGCGGGACCTGCTTCCCGGTCACCGTGAACGTCGTCTCCAGGCCGGCCTGGCGCGCCCCGGCGACGAGGGCCTCGAGCTGGGCGGTGCCCGGAGCCGGCTGGGTGGGGTCGGCGTCGTCGGCCTGGCGCAGCACGTTCAGGATGGCGCGCAGCTCCCTGAGCCCCTCCTTGCTCGCGGCCTTGATCGCCTGCAGGGATTCGGCGGCGGCCTCCGGGCGGCTGGACAGCACGTGGGCCGCCACCCCGGCTTGCACGTTGATGGTGGCCATGGTGTGGGCGACGACGTCATGCAGTTCGCGGGCGATGCGCAGCCGTTCCTCGTCGACGCGCCGGCGGGCGTCCTGTTCGGCCCGATCCTGGATGGAGGCCACATAGGCGCGCCGGTTCGCCACCGCGATCCCGGCGAACAGGGCCGCGGCGACCATGCCGGGGAGGATGTCGAATCCGCCGCCGCTGATCTGCCCGAACGGGTTGTTCACCGCGGTGGCCGTCATCAGCAGGGCGAGCGTCGCTACGGCCGCCACTACCGCCCGGCGGACGCTTACCTGGGTGGCCACCGCGTACAGGGCTAGGACTGGGGCGATCAAGGATGCACCGTTGACGTAGCCGAGAACTGAGTAGACGGTCACCGCGACGGCCGAGACGGCGAGCACGGCGACCGGCCAGCGGCGCCGCCAGGCCAGGACTAGGCAGGCGACCGCGACGAGCAGCAGCGCGGCTCCTGGGTGCGGCGCCGAGTGGCCGGGGAACATGATCTGGTCGGAGGGGCTCTTGGGATCGCCTTCGCCGAGGCTGCCGGACACCAGGAGGACGGTCACCAGCACGGCGAGAATCGCGTCCCTGACCGGCGAACTGCTCCACCGCCGCCACGCCGCCGCCACACCTCCCATGCACGTAAGCGTAGGCATGCCGGGGCCCGAAGTCGCCCTCCCCCGGTTGATCATCTGGCTACTCCCCCGGGAGTACGCGCGCCGCGGTTCGTCCCTGGGCGGTACGGCCAAGTGCGCTGGTCGCCCTGTTCGGCCGGGCCAACTGGCGGCTGCCTTCGTCTATGGCCGACGTGGACCGCCTGACCTGGTACGAGGTCCGCCGGGCGGGCATAATCCGCCCTGACGCCGTGCCGGTCACGGGAGGAGCGTGGGTCATGAGCGGCTATCTGGATAATTCCGGCCGGGAGGACGTGCTGAGCGGGGGCGCCCGGATGATTCCGGTGGATACGCCGGCCGGCCGGTACCGGGTCTGGGTGAAGCGGACAGGAAACAATCCCCGCCTGCGGGTGCTGCTGCTGCACGGCGGGCCGGGAGCGACCCATGAGTATCTCGAGGCCTGCGACAGCTACCTCCCTGGCGCGGGCGTCGAGTACTACTACTACGACCAGCTCGGCTCGGGCCACAGCGACCAGCCGGACGAGCCGTCCCTGTGGGACCTCGACCGCTTCGTCGACGAGGTGGAGCAGGTCCGCCGGGCGCTCGGGCTCGACCGGGACAACTTCGTCCTGTTCGGCCACTCGTGGGGCGGGATCCTGGCCATCGAGTACGCGCTGCACCACCAGGAGCACCTGCGCGGGCTGGTCGTCTCCAACATGATGGCGAGCGTCCCGGCCTACAACGCCTACGCCGAGCAGGTGCTGATGCCGGAGATGGACCAGGGTGCGCTGGCCGAGATCAAGTCGTACGAGGCGGACGGGGACATCGAGAACCCGAGGTACATGGAACTGCTGAACGAGCAGCACTACGTCCATCACGTGCTGCGGATGCCGGTCGAGGACTGGCCGGACCCGGTGGTGCGTGCCTTCGCGCACATCAACCCGGCGATCTACGTGTCCATGCAGGGACCCAGCGAACTCGGCATCAGCGCCGAGGCCAGCCTGGCCCACTGGGACCGGACCGCGGAGCTGGAATCGATCGAGGTGCCGGCCCTGGTCATCGGCGCGCGGCACGACACCATGGACCCGGGCCACATGGAGATGATGGCCGGCCGCCTGCCGCAAGGGCGCTACCTGTACTGCCCGGACGGCAGCCACATGGCCATGTACGACGACCAGGCGGTGTACTTCGCCGGCCTCATCGACTTCCTGCACGGCCTCCAAGGCGAGTAGCCGGCACGCTCGCCAGCGGCGCGCCGTCCATCCGGAGCTTTCCGGCTAAGGACGCAGGTCGCCGGTCCGGGCCGGCATGCCGAGCAGGACGGGAGTCCCCGTGGAAGCGGTGGCCGCGGAGGCGGGGGGTGCGGGGGCTGGCGGCACGGTGGTGGCCGGCCCGGTGGCGGCGGCCGCCCAGGCGTCGCCGGCGCGGGTGCGGCGGACGGACAGCGGGGCGGCGTCGGACAGCAGGTAGTGGGGGGCGCCGCGGGTGACGGTCACGGTGACGACGTCGCCGGGGCGCGGGGCGGTCTGGTCCGGGGTGAAGTGCACCAGGCGGTTGTCGCGGGCGCGGCCGGACATCCGGTGGGTGGCGGCGTCCTTGCGGCCCTCGCCCTCGGCCACCAGGATCTCGACGCACGAGCCGGCCAGCTTCTGGTTCTCCGCGTAGGTGGTCTCCTCGACCAGGGCGGTGAGCCGTTCGTAGCGCTCCTGCACCAGGTCCGCGGGCACCTGGGCGTCCATGGTGGCGGCCGGGGTGCCCGGCCGGATGGAGTAGCGGAAGGTGAACGCGCCGGCGAACCTGGCCTGGCGCACCAGGTCCAGGGTGTCGGTGAAGTCCTGCTCGGTCTCGCCGGGGAAACCGACGATGACGTCGGTGGTGATGGCGGCGTCGGGGATGCTGTCCCGGACCCGGTCCAGGATGGCCAGGTAGCGGTCCCGGCGGTAGGCGCGGCGCATGGCCTTCAGGATGCGGTCCGAACCCGACTGCAGCGGCATGTGCAGGCTGGGCATGACGTTCGGGGTCTCGGCCATCGCGTCGACGACGTCGTCGGTGAAATCCCTGGGGTGGGGGGAGGTGAAGCGGACGCGCTCCAGGCCCTCGATCTCACCGCAGGCGCGCAGCAGTTTGCCGAACGCATTCCGGTCCCCGAACTCCGCCCCGTACGAGTTCACGTTCTGACCGAGCAGGGTGACCTCGAGCACTCCATCGGCCACCAGCGCGCGGATCTCGTCCAGGATGTCACCGGGACGGCGGTCCTTCTCCTTGCCGCGCAGGCTCGGCACGATGCAGAACGTGCAGGTGTTGTTGCAGCCGACCGAGATCGCGACCCAGGCCGAATAGACCGATTCGCGCCGGGCGGGCAGCAGCGAGGGGAAGGTCTCCAGCGCCTCGGCGAACTCGGCCTGCGCCTCGTTCCTGACCCGGGCCCGTTCGAGCAGCGCCGGCAGCGAGCCCATGTTGTGGGTGCCATAGACCACGTCGACCCAGGGTGCGCGCTGCGTGATCCGGGTGCGCTCCATCTGAGCCAGGCAGCCGCCCACCGCGATCTGCATGCCCTTCTTCTTCTGCGGCAGCAGGTGACCGAGGTTGCCGTACAGCCGGTCGGCCGCGTTCTCCCGGACCGCGCAGGTGTTGAACACCACCACGTCCGGGGTCTCGCCGTCGCCGGCGGGCTGGTAGCCCGCCTCGTCGAGCAGGCCCGCCAGGCGCTCGGAATCGTGCGCGTTCATCTGGCACCCGTAGGTGCGGATCTGGTACGTCCTGCCGCCTGCTGCCACAGCACCAGGATAGGGGCGCCAGGACAGGGAGCGGAGCGCCAGGATAGGGAGCAGAGCATATGCCCGGTGACCTCCACGGCCGGATCCGGCATGATATCTGTATGCGAATGGCTACAGAAACGGCATCTTACGGCGAATGGCCCTCCCCCATCGACGGCGCCGACGTCGCGCGCAAGCAGGTTGGCCTGGCGTTTCCCACCATTGACGCCGCCGGGGTGTGGTGGCAGGAGTCGCGGCCCGCCGAGGGCGGGCGGCTGGCCATCGTCTGCCGGGGGCCGGACGGGATCAGCCGTGACCTGCTTCCGATGCCGTGGAACGCCAGGACGCGGGTCCACGAGTACGGCGGCAAGTCGTACCTGCCGCTGCCGGGCGGGTTCGTGTTCGCGAGCTTCGGCGATCAGCGGCTGTACCGCTGCGCGTTTGCCGGCACCCCGGAACCGCTGACGCCGACGCCGGGCGAGGACGCCGCCGACCGGTTCGCCGACTTCGTCCTCTCCCCGGATGGGAACGAGGTGTGGTGTATACGGGAACGGCAGGACGGGGCTGGCCGGATCAGCCGGGCGATCGTAGCCGTCCCGGTCGACGGCTCGGCGGCGGACGACCCCGGTGCGGTCCGGGTCCTGGTGAGCGGTTCGGACTTCTACGCCTACCCCACCCCGTCGCCGGACGGCACCCGGCTCGCCTGGATCTGCTGGGACCACCCGCGGATGCCATGGGACGGCACCGAACTCCGGGTCGCGGCGCTCGACGGCGACGGGCCGGTCAGCGACAAGAGCCAGCAGCAGCTGATCATGGGCTGCGCCACCGAGTCCGTGCTCGCTCCGGTCTGGCATGACGACCGCAGCCTGTACGCGATCTCCGACCGGTCCGGATGGTGGAACCTCTACCTGGCTGACCTGCTCGCCCCGCCGCAGGCCAAGCAAGCCCCGCCGCAGGCCAAGCAAGCCCCGCCGCAGGCCAAGCAAGCCCCGCCGCAGGCCAAGCAAGCAGCGCCGCGGGCGCTGTGCCCGCGGGAGGAGGAGTTCGCCAGCCCGCTGTGGCAGCTGGGCATGAGCCCGTACGCGGTGCTCGGCGACGGCCGCATCGTCGTCGCGCACGGCACCGGGGAAACCCGGCTAGGCGTGCTCGAGCCGGAAACGGGCCGGCTCACCGACCTCGACCTGCCCTACAGCGTGTTCGTCCACGGGCTGTCCGTGGCCGGCCAGACCGTGGCCACCATCGCCGGCGGCCCGACGGTGCCGATGACCGTGATCAGCGTCGACGTTCCCGCTCCGGGCGAGGATCTGCGCGCCGCGGCGGCTCGCGAGCTGAACCGCAGCGCGGACTCGCTGCCGGACGCCGCCTACCTGCCGGCCCCGCGGGCGGCCCAGCTGACCGGGCCGTCCGGATCGGTCGTGCACGCGCTGGTCTACCCGCCGGCCAACCCCGCGGTGCGAGGCCCGGACGGGGAGCGGCCGCCGTACATCGTCTGGGTGCACGGCGGCCCCACGTCCCAGGTCGTGCCCCGGCTCGACCTGGAAAAGGCCTTCTTCACCAGCCGCGGCATCGGGATCATCGACGTGAACTACGGCGGGTCGAGCGGATACGGCCGCGCCTACCGCGAACGCCTGCGCGGCCAGTGGGGCGTCGTGGACGTGGCCGATGTGATGACGGCCGCGCTGGCCCTGGCCGAGGCGGGCGAGGCTGACGGGAAACGGCTTGGCATCCGCGGCGGCTCCGCGGGCGGCTGGACCGCCCTGGCCGCCGTGACCTCCGGCATCGGGGCGGTCGACGGGGGAACCAGGGGAGGCGTTTTCGCGGCGGTGGCGTCGTACTTCGGCGTGGCCGACCTGCGCGGGTTCGCGGCGCAGACGCACGACTTCGAGTCCCGCTATCTCGACGGGCTGATCGGGCCGCTGCCAGAGTGCGACGCGCTGTACACCGAGCGGGCGCCGGTCGGGCACGTGAACGACGCCACCTGCCCGGTGCTGCTACTGCAGGGGCTCGACGACCCGGTCGTCCCGCCCGCGCAGGCCGAATCCATCGCGGCGGACCTGGCCGCGCACGGCATCCCGTACGCGTACATCACCTTCGAGGGCGAGTCGCACGGGTTCCGTAAGGCGGAGAACATCGTGGCCAGCCTGGAGGCCGAGCTCTCCTTCTACGGCCAGATCATGGGCTTCGCCCCGCCGGGCGTCCCGCCGGTGCCGCTCTGCTAGCCCCGGAGGGACGACCCCCCGGGATCCCCCCGATCCTGGGGGGAAACCGTTCCCCCCAGACCCCCTCGGCCCCCCTTGTCAACGGGCGAATTCCGTGGCCCGGGACTCGCGGACCACGGTGATGCGGATCTGGCCGGGGTAGGTGAGCTCCTCCTCGACCTGCTTGGCGATGTCGCGGGCGATCACCTGGGCCTGGATGTCGTCGATCCGGTCGGGCTTGACCATGACCCGGATCTCGCGGCCGGCCTGCATGGCGAAGACCTTCTCGACGCCCTCGTGGCCGCCGGCGATCTGCTCCAGGCGCTCCAGGCGCTTTACGTACATCTCCAGCGACTCGCGGCGGGCGCCCGGCCGGCCGCCGCTGATCGCGTCGGCGGCCTGGGTGAGCACGGCCTCGACGGTGCGGACCTCGACCTCGTTGTGGTGCGCCTCGATGGCGTGCACCACGTCCTCCGCCTCGCCGTACCGGCGGGCGATCTCCGCGCCGATCAGCGCGTGGCTGCCCTCGACCTCGTGGGTGAGCGCCTTGCCGATGTCGTGCAGCACCGTGCAGCGCTTGAGCAGCAGCGGGTCGATCCGCAGTTCGCTGGCCATCATGCCGGCGATGTGCGCCGACTCGACCAGGTGCCGCAGCACGTTCTGCCCGTAGGAGGTGCGGTACCGCAGGCGGCCGAGGAGATCGACGAGTTCGGAGTGCATGTCGGTGATGCCCAGCTCGACCAGCGCGTCCTCGCCCGCCCTCTTGCACAGCTGCTCGATCTCCGCCTTGCCGCGCTCGTAGGCGTCCTCGATCCGCTGCGGGTGGATGCGGCCGTCCAGGACGAGCCGTTCCAGGGTGAGCCGGGCGATCTCGCGGCGGACCGGGTCGAAGCAGGAAAGGAGCACCGCCTCGGGCGTGTCGTCGATGATGAGGTTGACGCCGGTGACCGACTCGAAGGCCCTGATGTTGCGGCCCTCGCGGCCGATGATGCGGCCCTTCATCTCGTCCCCCGGCAGGTGCAGCACCGAGACTACGGATTCGCTGGTCTGCTCGGTGGCCACCCGCTGGATGGCGAGGGTGACGATCTTGCGGGCCCGCTTCTCGCCCTCCGACCTGGCCTGGTGCTCGATATCCCGGACGATCAGGGCCGCTTCTCGCTTGGCCTGGTTCTCGATCGTGGCGACGAGCTCGGCCCGGGCCGCTTCGCTAGTGAGCCCGGCCACGCGCTCGAGTTCCTTGGCCCGGTCTGCGTCCTGGTGGTCCAGTTCGGCGGCGCGGCGCTCGAGGTCGTGCTTTCTGGCGTTGAGGGCCTGGGCGCGGTCTTCGATGCGCTTGAGCTCCTCGTCGAGCCGCTGCTCACGGTCGGCGAGACGGGTTTCGCGGCGCTCGAGGTCACCGCGCAGCTCGCGCACCTCGTCCTTGACCGCGCGGATCTCTTCCTCGACTTCGCGGCGGCCCTGGGCGGCCTGTTCGGCTTCCTGACGGGCCCGCTCGAGGATCCCGGTGGCCTCGGTCTCGGCGCGAGCCCTGATGTTTTCGGCTTCGGCGGCCACGCTGTCGAGCTGGCTGCGGTCCGCGGGCTGTGCGAGCGGGGATCGTGGCGTACCCGAGGTCCGGCGCCAGACAACCACGAGCGCGAGCGCGAATACCACCGCGAGCAACACGATCACCATGAACGCGAGCGACAATCCGCTGCTCACGGCCACCCCTTTCCGTCCATAGCCCTCGGGGCACCCTGTGTTGTGTCTGTGTCTTGACTTTTCGGCACCAGGGTGTAATGGCTTTATGCCCTGGCGCGGGCGGTCGCACGCCACGCCGCCCGTCAGCTGATCGTCCCGTCAGCTTCGGCTACACACCGTATTTTCCTGCTTCTCCTCCGCTGGATTTGTGTGCTGGATGAGACAACATCTCGCTGCCGTGAGGTTAAGGCTTGATAACCTTTTAATCAAGCAAAGCATCCTCGACCATCACGCACTGTGCGTCAACAGGACATTAGGCGCACACGGGGCTGCCTGCGAAGACGCGGCGGTGTGACGCGTCGGGAGGGGCCGTTCGGAGGCGGTGGGAGGGGTTCGCCGGGGAGCGGCGCGGGCTGGCCTTCCCCAGGCGTCGCCGGGGCGTGAGTTACAGGGAGTAGCCGACGTCGCGGCCGTGACCGTTGTCCCACGCGTCGGGATCGGCGTCGGCGTCTGGCTCGGCTAGCTCGTCGAGGTCGATGACAGCTTCGGCGCCCTCGTCCTGCATGGCTTCCCTGATCAGCCGGAAGGCCAGGCCCGGCGGATAGCCCTTCCTGGCCAGCATGCCCGCTGCCTGCCGGACGCGGGCTTCTGGCGGACGGCCGCGGGTGCTGGCCAGCTTGCGCTCGACCAGGCGCCTGGCGGTGGCAACTTCCTGCTCGGGGTCGAGCGCGTCGACCGCCTCGCGGATCTGCTCGTTCTGGACGCCGTTTCGCCTCAGCTCGGCGGAGAGGGATCGCTTGGACAGCCCGCGGCTGTGATGCCTGGACTCGACCCAGGCCCGGGCGAACACGGCGTCGTCGATCAGCCCGGCGTCGGTGAAGCGGACCAGGATGGCCTCGGTGACTTCGGCCGGGACGCCGCCGCGGCGCATCGCCTGCGCCAGTTGCGCCCTCGTCCGGGGCGCGGCAGTCAGCAGCCGCAGGCAGATCTGCCGGGCGCGGGCTTCAGGGTCCTGAGCGTCGCGGGCCTCTGCCTCGGACGCCGCTGCTTCCCCAGACCCTGAAGCCCGGCCGTTGCGGGTCATGGACTAGACCGCGACACCCGGGACGGTGCCGGCGGCCCGGGATGAGGCTGACGGGCCTGATGGGCCGGCAGCGCGGCCGTTGGCAGTCTGGCCCTTGCTTGAGTTGCTTAGGTTGCTGGGGTCGCTTGGGTTTCCTGGGTCAGCGTCGATGCGCGGGCCTACGCCTAGTTTCTCCTTGATCCGCTTCTCGATCTCGTTGGCCAGGTCCGGGTTGTCCCGCAGGAAGTTGCGGGCGTTCTCCTTGCCCTGGCCGAGCTGGTCGCCCTCGTAGGTGTACCAGGCTCCGGACTTGCGCACGATTCCTTGTTCCACACCGAGGTCGATAAGACTGCCTTCCCGACTAATTCCGATACCATAAAGAATATCGAATTCAGCGCTACGGAATGGCGGGCTCATCTTATTCTTTACCACTTTCACCCTTGTTCTATTACCGACCGCATCGGTACCGTCTTTTAGGGTTTCGATTCGCCGCACATCCAGACGGATAGAGGCATAGAATTTCAGCGCCTTTCCGCCTGATGTCGTTTCCGGACTGCCGAACATGACTCCTACCTTTTCCCGCAATTGGTTAATGAAAATTGCGGTGGTCTTGGTCTGGCTCAGCGCGCCGGTGATCTTGCGGAGTGCTTGGGACATGAGCCGGGCCTGGAGCCCGACGTGGCTGTCCCCCATCTCGCCTTCGATCTCCGCCTTCGGAACGAGCGCAGCGACCGAGTCGATGACCACGACGTCGATGGCTCCAGAGCGGATAAGCATGTCCGCGATCTCCAGCGCCTGCTCGCCGGTGTCCGGCTGGGAAACGAGCAGGGCGTCGGTATCGACGCCGAGTTTCTTCGCGTAGTCCGGGTCCAGCGCGTGCTCGGCGTCGATGAATGCGGCGATCCCACCGGCCTTCTGGGCGTTCGCCACGGCGTGCAGCGCCACGGTCGTGTTGTGCGAGAGCATTCCGTTGGCGACGAAACTGTGGGTGCGAGGGAGGACTACATCGAAGGTCGGCTGAAGCCCTCCGTCCTCGATCGCGACGACCTCTTCATAGGTGTACGGGAGTCCCGAGAGAATCCGCAGGTATTCCACAATCGTCTTGGCTCCTGCGGAGAACCGGTCTTCCTGCCGGTCACACCACTCGACGATCTTCGTCAAGCGCTGCCGAGAGCACGAGAGAGACATGTCCCTGCGGAAGATGTCGCCTGCGGCCTTGTCGAATCCTCTGTCGCCGCCACAGTCATCACGCAGGTCTCGGAGCAGACCTGACAGGTGCGGGATGTTCTCGAACTGCGGGTCCCGGGGTGACAACTTGAAGCACTTCTCGACTTGCGCCTTTCGCCGAGCAGAGCGGAACCCTACTTCAGACAGGAACCGGCCGACTACCGCTGGATTTACGGTCACGGACCAGTAGTCACGCTCATACTTCGTGTTGTATTTCGACGAGACGGTCGCCGGGATGCCGAGCCCGTAGAGCATCAGCTGGACTTGCCGGGCCAGTTCCTCAGACGCAGTACCCAGTCCGATCGTAGATGAGGGATCAATCCACCCATCACCTTCGAAGAGTGCTGAAAGGAAGGCGCGCTGCGCCTTGTGCCCAGATACCCGTACGCAGGCGGGGACTTTCTTGCCTGCCGCTTTAACGTAATCGAGACCATACTCTTCCGCGAACCGATCGCGGATCTTTTTGCCCTGGACGGCAAACTCCTTGTTGCCGTAGTTGCGAACCGGAACTCCGGTGACGTGCTCCATGATCCGAGTGAATTCGCCGCTCACCTCAGGATCCCAGTTGGTGAACCGGATCGAGTAGTCATAGCAAAGAGTGCCCTCTGCTACGAGATACCCCAGCAGGACGGCCTCGTCCTCGCTGAGCCCGTCACCGCCCGCGGCCTCCACGGCACCGAACTCGGCAGAGACGACCGTGTCGCCTACGTGCATTTCCCCGGCCTTGCGCCACACGATGAACCCGCGATCGCTGACGACCCGGAGCGGATGGTTGTGAGTGACGCTAACGATCCGCCCTGACCGTAGCTTCAACCGGAGAACCGGCTTGCGGTTGTTGTGCGTTAGGGCGACGACGGTCTCAAGTTCGCCCTTCTCATTGACGAGGCGGATATCAGACTTGCTGACGTCGGTGACGCGCGACGTGCAACTCGCCTTCATGCCCGCGCGCTTGAAGACTTCGGCTATTGTCTCCAGCCCTCGATCGGACCACACGTAGGTGTCGGCTGTCAGGCACTTGCCGCTACTTTCTGGTCCGTATATCTCGACGATGCGGCCGCGGGGCAGGCCGCCGAGGCCTAGCGCCACGTCCAGCGCGATCGAGCCGGTCGGGATCACCTCGACCGGCACTCGCGTCTCCTCGCCGAGGCGCATGACCGAGCCCTTGCCGAACTGCCGCTCGATCTGGAGGAGAGCGGTCTCCAGGGCCTTCTCCCTGTCGCCCGCCCGCTCCGGGCTCGACTTGCTGTTTACTGCCATGGGGGACTCCCTGCCGGGTTTAGGGGCCTGCGGGCACCTCCCGCACCGCCCAGGTCGTCTGAGTTTCGGTCCCGCCGGACATCCCCCGGCGGCCATCAGCGGACACGCTACGTGCCGCCACTGACATTTCTGCCGAGCACCGCGCGGCACCTGCCCGTGAGGGGATTCCGTGGCCGTTTTGGCCGGTCATGGAGGCCGCAGATCACCCTCACTTACTTACTATAGAGCGAACGTGTATTCGATCATGAGCGACACGCCGAAAGTGCCGTCAGAATTCAGGAAACCGGAGGAGCGGAGGCGGACTGCGGGCTGGGACGAGGCGCCTCCGGAGGCCAGGTTGCACCTTGGCGGAGGAAGCACCGCAGCTCGTTCGGGATAATGCATGTGATCCTTCGGGTGGGCGACGTGGCGCGTCACCGGCTGCGGGCTAACATCGGCAGGAGCCGGTACTGCCAGCGCAAGGAGGTCAGTGATGCCGCTCGACGAGGACGTGACCCGGCTCGCTAAGGGCAAGAACCTGGCTACCGTGGTGACCCTGATGCCGAGCGGGCAGCCGCAGGCGCTGCTCACCTGGGTCGACGCCGATGACGAGCACGTCCTGGTCAACACCGAGCCGCAGCGGCAGCGGGCCAGGAACGTCGCCCGCGACCCGCGCATCACCGTGCTGATCCGCAGCGAGGACGACCCCTACGACTGGGCCGAGGTCCGGGGCCACGTGGCGGAGACCGTCACCGGCGACGAGGCCCGGCGGCACATCGACGAGCTGGCGAGAAAATACACCGGGCACGGCTACGCCGCGCCGGTCGGCCCGCACGGCCGCGTGATCCTCAAGATCGCCGCGGACAAAGTCAACACGCCGCGGCTGCTCGGCCGCTGACGGCCCGAGGCCAGGCTTTCCCAGCCGAGGGAAGGTGGCATGGTCTGCGGGGGCCGAATGACCGTTCTGAGAACAGCCGAGTTACGCTTCTTTCCTGTTGTGTGCTTGCAGGGAGGCGCGCCGGTGAACACGGAACCGGGAGACCAGGCGGCCGCAGGCGCGACGAGTCGCGGCAGCTTCCTGGCGTCTCATACCGACCGCGAGCAGGCGGTGGACACGCTCAAGGCCGCGTTCGTGGAAGGACGGCTGACCAAGGACGAGCTTGACGAGCGGGCGGGCCAGGCGTTCGCCGCACGGACCTACGCGGACTTGGCCGTGCTCACCGCGGACATTCCCGCCGGGCCGACCGGAGCCCGGCTGGCCCGGGCGCCAGCGAGTAAGAAAGCAATCACACTGCGCCTGGCCGCGTGCGCCATCCTGATGCCCGTCGTGATCGTGGCCGCCGCGATCATTTTCAATAACGACGGCGTGGCCTTGGCGCTCGGTCCGTTGCTGTTCACCTATCTGCTGGCCTCGCTGATAGGGGTGAGCCATCTGGTCGGCAAGCGGCTCGAGCGGCGCCGCACCGGCTGGTCCAGCGGGCAGCTTCCGCCGGGACCCGGGCCAGGCGGGCAGGTCCTCGAGGAAGGGCAGCGCGGCAGGGCTGTCCACGATCCGGCTCCCCCTGGAACCGACCAGACCCAAGCCGACCTGCGAACCGACAACTCACGACGGGAACGGCCGAGCGCCTTGCGGGAGGTCCGGGCCCGGCGCGGGATCAGGCCGGTGCCGGGCGTGGTATTAGGCCAGCCGCGGCTTAGCGGACGTTTTCTGGCAACTTGAAGGTGTCGCAGACCGCCCGCCACACGGTCTTGGCGTCAACCCCGTCCGCGAGAGCGCGCTCGACCGTACGCCCGCCGAGCTTGTCGAACACGAAGTCCTTGGCCACGCTCTGCGCATACACGTCGCCGAACTGCGCGTCCATCCGGTCCCAGAATTCCGTCAGCCGCACGTCGCCCAGGGTACTGCCGGTCCCGGACCAGACCGGCGGCAGATGAACCTGTGCTGGCCGGCCGGACTGAGGGCTGAGTGACCCGGAGACCTTCCGCCCGATGTGTCGTTATTAAATCCGTGGGAAGTACTCTCAGCAGGGCGCACTTCGCGATCTTGGTCGTGCCCCCTCCGACCAGAGAGCCGACGTAGCGGGGCGGCCGTGGCGGGCAATGCGCGTGATGGAGGGCGGATGGTTGCGCCTGCGGGGGTGAACGAGGAAATTCCTCGGGAACCGGTGAAGGCTGGGCCGGCGCAGGCCGAGCCCGCAGCGGGGGATCCGGCGGCGGCCCCGGAGGGGGAACTCGCGGCGGGCGCCCCAGGGGAAGCGGACCTGGCGGAAACGGAGCTCGCCGAGGCGGGCCACTCGGAGGTCGCTGAGGGGGAACTCGCTGAGGGGGAACTCGCTGAGGGGGAGCTCGCGGAAGCCGGGCCCGCGGACGCGGAGCAGGCCGGGACAGGCGCGCCGGGTCTGGACGCGGCGGAGGAGCACCGGGATGTCAGTCCGCTCGCGGTGGCGGGCATCATCCTCGGGATCCTCGCCCTCGTCGGGGCGGCGGTGGGCGTGCTGGCCGTGATCACTCACGGGTTCCGGCCGAAGACGGTGATTACCTACCGGCCGGCCGCCGTGTTCGGGCTGCGGCCGGGCGAGTGCATTAACTCCGCCAGGAACGGCCTCAACGTCACCGTGCTGTCCTGCGCGACCCCGCACGACGCCGAAGTGTTCGCCACCTTCAGCCTGCCGCAGGGGTCCTGGCCCGGCGCCTCGGCGGTACAGCAAGACGCGGGTAACGGCTGTGCCAGCCGGCTCGGCGGCTACCTGAACCCGCAGCTCGCCAGCGCCGCTCTGAGCCAGGAATACGTCTACCCGAACCATGCCGCCTGGCAGGCCGGGGAGCGCACCGTAGTGTGCCAGGTCAGCGCGGTGAGCGGGCAGCTCACTGGTTCGGTGCGCGCACCGAGCTGATCCCGGCCGGGTCTGTCGGGTTCCCCTTCAGCCACTCGCCCTGCCGCATGACCGCGCGCAGCCGGAACTCCTCGTCGCAGACAACGAGGTCTGCGTCCAGGCCTGCGCGCAGGGCGCCGGTGCGATCTCCCAGGCCGAGCACGCGGGCCGGGGTAGTGCTCGCCGCGGCGGCCACCGCGGTTACCGGCAGGCCCGCGGCGACCGCATGCCGGACGACGTCGGCCATGGTGGCGGTCGAGCCGGCGATGGCGCCTGTCGCGCCGGCCTCGCCGCCTCCGGCCAGGCGGGCCACGCCCCCGGCCACGTCGACCCGCATCGACCCGAGCCGGTAGCTGCCATCCGGCATCCCGGCGGCGGCCATCGCGTCGGTGACCAGGACCAGCCGGCCTGGGCCGGCGGCGCGGGCCGCCAGGCGGATCACGGTGTCGTGCAGGTGCACGCCGTCGGCGATCACCTCGCAGGTGACCTCGTCCCGGTCGAGCAGCGCGCCGGCCGGGCCGGGCTCGCGGTGATGCAGCGGCCGCATGCCGTTGAACAGGTGGGTCGCGTGGGCCACGCCGGCGTCGACGGCGGCCGAGGTGATGTCCGCGGTGGCGTCAGTGTGGCCGGCGGCAGCGGTCACGCCGGCCCGCGCCGCCGCCTTGATCAGGGCGGACGCCCCGGGGAGTTCGGGGGCGATGGTAATGACGCGCAGCTGACCCGCGGCCGCCGTGTACAGGCGCTCGAAGACGGCCACGTCGGGAGCGAGCATGTGCCGCGGATCCTGGGCACCGCACCTGACCGTAGAGAGAAACGGCCCCTCCAGGTGAATCCCGGCGAAGACGTCCTGGCCGGCCAGGCTGGCCAGCATGGCGGCCCGGGCCTCGAGGTCGGCGAGCGGCGCGGTGACCAGGCTGGCCACGATGGTCGTGCTGCCGTGCGCGCGGTGGAACTCCGCGGCGCGCCTGGCGTCGTCGGCTGTCCCCTCGTTGAACGACGTGCCGCCGCCCCCATGCACGTGCAGGTCGACGAAGCCCGGCAGCACCCAGTGCCCGTGCAGGTGGGTGGCGGAAAGCTCGAGTGGCGGTTGTTCGGTCACGTGGCCGGGCCCGACCGCGTCGATCAGGTTCCCGGCCACCCGGATCCAGCCGGGGCTGAGTACGCCCTCGGGCGTCACCACTCGGCCGCCGGTCAGCAGGCGGATAGGCGGCAGGGTCCGGGCGGGAGCCGGGACCGGGGCCATCACACAAGGATGACAGAACGTGACAGGGCTCGCGGCTGGTCCGGGTCGATGCCTTTCCGGCCGGCGAGCGCGGCGGCGAGCCGCTGCGCTCCGATCAGCCCGGCGAGCGGGTCGGCGTCCGAGGTGATCACCGTGGCCCCGGTGCGGCGGGCATCGGCCAGCAGGTCGGCCGGCACCGCACCGAGCGCCCAGACGACGGTGCTCTCGTCGCTGACGCTGATCGGGCCGTGCCGGTACTCCATCGCCGGGTACGACTCGGCCCAGGTGCGCGAGGCCTCGCGCAGTTTGAGCGCCGCCTCGTCGGCCACCGCGGCGGCCCAGCCGCGGCCGAGGAAGGTGAACTCGGTGCGCTCGGCAAGTTCCGGCGGCAGCGGGCGGGCTACCTCGCGCGCGGCCGCGGCGGGCAGCGTGCGGACGTCAGCGTCGAGACCGGCACCGGCACCGGCACCGGACGCGAGATGAGCGCGGAGCAGCACGATCGAGCTGGTGATGAACCGGCTGGACACCACGGAGCGCTCAGCGGCGAAGTCGAGCAGCACCACGTGGCGAGCCTCGCGCGCGAGCGGCGCGCCCGGGTCGGCGGTCACGGCGGTCGTCGGCGTGTCCCGCGGGGCGCGGCGGAGGGCATCGAGCACTTCGGTGGTGGTGCCGGTCCGGGAGATGAACACCAGGCGGTCGTACCGCCGGGTAGCGGGCAGCTCCGACGCCGGGAAGGCGTCGGTCTCGCCCTGGCCCGCGGCCTCACGCAAGACCGCGTAGCAGCGCGCCACGTTGAGCGAGGACCCGCAGCCGACTGCGGCGACCCGCTCCCCCGGGCGGGGCAGCGCTGCTGCCGCCGGACCCGCCGTCTCGATCGCCTTCGACCAGCATCCGGGCTGGCTGGCGATTTCGTCTGTCAGGTAGCTCATCTCAGGCTCCCATCGATCACATGATATGCACGTTTCTGATCGATACGTGCCATATACGAGCATTATAGATCAGATAGGTTGCGCATGAAATGACGGGCAAGAGCGGGCAGGTACGGAGAGGACCGGGCGGAGAGGACCGGGACTGGAGAGATCCGGATGCGGAGGGGCGGGCGCGGATACGGCTGGGCGCGGAACCGCGCGAGCTAGGCGGTTACGACGCGGATGCCGCGTTCGGTGAACGCGGCCAGCGAGTCCGGGCTGGCGTCGCGGTCGGTGACGATGACGTCGATCTCGTCCACGGCGCACACCCGGGCGAACGCGCGCTGGCCGAGCTTGGAGCTGTCGGTCACGATCATCACCCGCTCCGCGCGGGTGGCCATGAGGTGATTGATACTGGCCTCGCCCTCGTGATGGGCGGTCGCCCCGGCTCGCGGGTCCAGCGCGTCGACGCCGAGGATGGCCCAGTCCAGGGTCAGTTCGGCCAGCACCAGGGAAGCAAACGGGCCGATCAGCTCGTACGACTGGCCGCGCGTCACCCCGCCGGTCACCACGATCTTGATGTGCTGGCGGACGGCGAGTTCGCTGGCGATGTTCATCGCGTTCGTCACCACGGTGATGGCCGGCGCGCCCGTCCCGTCTTGCAGGTCAGGCCGGGTCGCCAGGGCCCGGGCGACCTCGCTGGTCGTGGTGCCGCCGTTCAGCGCCACCGCCGAGCCCGGGGCCACCAGGGCGGCCGCCGCGCGGCCGATGCGCTGTTTCTCCGGGGCGTGCCGCGCGGTCTTGTACCGCAGCGGCAGGTCGTAGGAGACGTGCCCGGCCATCGCGCCGCCATGGGTTCTGGTCACCAGCTGCTGCCTGGCCAGCTCATCGAGGTCACGGCGGATGGTGGCCTCGGACACGCCCAGCGCCTGGGCGGCTTCGGCCACGGTGAGCTGCCCGTCGCCGGGCAGCAGGTCGAGCAGCTCATTCCAGCGCTGGTACCTGGACACGCGATGAGACCTCCTGGAAACACGCAAGGCATCTGCGCGATTGTGCGCAGTTTATGTGCGTCCCAGTCAGGGCGATAGAGTCTGGGCGATAGAGTCTGGGCGATAGAGCATCTGCGCAACACGGCGCGAAGGGATCCTGGCCGCGATCGGAGTCAGCAGCCGCCGGGCGGCCCCGGGATGCCCGGGCCCACGGCGGGCTGATCGACAACTCCGGTCACCACGGGTCGCAGGACCTCGCCGAAGTGCACCACGTACCACACGCCACGCCAGGAGATCAGCGACGCGATGCCGAACGACCGCTCCTGACCGCGCTCGGTATAGACGACGCGGGCACCGCCGACGTGCCAGTAGCCGATGGTGTTGTAGCAGGCGCCGGGGTACACCCAGGCGGCCTCGGATTCCGGCACGATGACCCGGACCAGCCGGGCGCCCCGGACCACCAGGCCGTGGGCCGCGCCGACGTCGAGGGCGAAGTCGTACCACAGCCGGTCCTGCCAGTCAGCAGCGGGATACGGGATCGCCTTCAGCTGCTCGTACGCGGCTTCAGGAAAGAAGGCGGGCCGGGCGAAGCGCGGGTTGCCGGTGGTCACGGCCAGCCACAGGTCGGTCATCGCGTCACGGAAGGCGGCCGAATCCGTGTCGGGAAAGGTTCGGGTCTGCGGCAGGGCGCCCGCGCCCGGCGCCACCGGCAGGGAGGCCGGCGACGGGGTGGCGCTGGCTTGCGGAACCGCGCTGCCCGCCGTCCTGGCGGGCGGCTGCGTCTGCGGCGATGTGGTTCCGGTGGCGCTGGCCCTGGTGGCGGGCGGCGACGGGGCGGGCGAACCAGCGCCGCACCCCGCCAGCGGGGTCGCGGTGACCAGCAGGGCCGCAGTGAGGAGCGCCGCCGCCAGCGGCGGCCGCCGGGACAACCTCATTATCGTCACTCCGCCACGTTGCGTCTGGTTCCGAGTGCAGCCGAGACTACTGCACCACCCGGCGGGAATGTCGGTGGGGCAAGGCACTATGGGAACATGGGAGCAGAGTCACCCGCGGCCGGGAGCCAGATGACCGGAAGCCCGCTTGACGGGTTCTCGCCGGCCACCCGGGCCTGGTTCGACGGGGCGTTCGCCGAGCCGACGCTGGCCCAGTCCGGGGCGTGGCAGGCGATCGGCAAGGGCGAGGACACGCTGGTCGTCGCGCCGACCGGTTCGGGCAAGACGCTGGCCGCGTTCTTGTGGGCCATCGACAAGCTGGCGGCGATGCCGCCGCCCGCGGACCCGAAGCTGCGTACCCGGGTGCTTTACGTCTCCCCGCTCAAGGCGCTGGCGGTCGACATCGAGCGGAACCTGCGCGCGCCGCTCACCGGGATCGGGCACGCCGCGCACCGGCTCGGCCTGCAGGCGCCGGACATCAGGGTCGCGGTGCGCACCGGCGACACCGCCGCCGAGGAGCGCAGGAAGCTGGCCAGCAAGCCGCCGGACATCCTCATCACCACCCCGGAGTCGCTCTTCCTGCTGCTCACCTCGCAGGCCAGGGAGACCCTGCGCGGAGTCGAGACGGTCATCGTGGACGAGGTGCACGCGGTCGCGGGCAACAAGCGCGGCGCCCACCTGGCGCTGTCCCTGGAGCGCCTGGATTCCCTGCGCGGCTCCTCCGACCGCGGCGCGCAGGCCGCCCAGCGGGTGGGCCTGTCCGCGACGGTGCGGCCGGTGGAAGAGGTAGCCGCGTTCCTCGGCGGCAGCCGCGCGGTCACCGTCGTGCAGCCGCCCAGCCCCAAGCGCATCGAACTGCAGGTCGTCGTCCCGGTCGAGGACATGACCGAGCTGGACACGATGCCGGGCCGCGGCGGCGAGGACGAGGAGAACCGCGGCGGGCCGGCGTCCAGGCGCTCGATCTGGCCGCACGTCGAGGAGCGGGTGCTCGACCTGATCGAGCAGCACAAGTCCACCATCGTGTTCGTGAACTCGCGGCGCCTGGCCGAGCGGCTGTGCGCCAGGCTGAACGAGCTGGCGGCGGAGCGTGCCCCCGGACTCGACGAACCGGGCCTGTCCGCCCCGGCGGTCCGGGCCCCGGCCCAGGTCATGGCGCAGGCGGGGGCGGCCACCGGCGCGCCGCTGGAAATCGCCCGGGCCCACCACGGCTCGGTGTCACGGCAGGAGCGCGCCGAGATCGAGGAGGCGCTCAAGGCCGGCCGACTGCCCGCGGTGGTGGCCACGTCCAGCCTGGAGCTCGGCATCGACATGGGCGCGGTGGACCTCGTCGTCCAGGTCGAGGCGCCGCCGTCGGTGGCCAGCGGCCTGCAGCGGGTCGGCCGGGCCGGGCACAACGTCGGCGACGTTTCCCGCGGCATCATCTTCCCCAAGTACCAGGGCGATCTGGTTCAGGCGGCGGTGGTGGCCGAACGGATGCGGGCAGGCCAGATCGAGGAATTGAAGATCCCGCGCAACCCGCTGGACGTGCTGGCCCAGCAGATCGTCGCGATGACGGCGGTCGACGACTGGCTGGTGGACGAACTCGAGTTGACGGTGCGTAAAGCCGCGCCGTTCGGCGGCCTGACCAGGCCGATCCTCGAGGCGGTGCTGGACATGCTGGCCGGGCGGTACCCGAGCGAGGACTTCGCCGGGCTGCGGCCCCGCATCGTCTGGGACCGGGTGGCCGGCACCATCCGGGCCCGGCCGGGCGCACAGCGGCTCGCCGTCACCAGCGGCGGCACCATTCCCGACCGCGGGCTGTTCGGGGTCTTCCTCGCCTCGGACACTGGTGCTGGCAACGCGGGCAGACAGCCGCGGCGGGTGGGAGAACTCGACGAGGAAATGGTGTACGAGTCGCGGGTCGGCGACGTGTTCGTGCTCGGCGCCAGCTCGTGGCGGATCGAGGACATCACGCCGGACCGGGTGCTGGTCACGCCCGCGCCCGGCCAGCCGGGCAAGCTGCCGTTCTGGCACGGCGACACCCCGGGCCGGCCCGCCGAGCTCGGCCGGGCCATCGGAGCCGCTTGCCGTGAGTTGTCGGCAGCGGGCGAGCCGGAGGCCACCAGGAAGCTGGAGCAGGCCGGCCTGGACGAACTGGCCGCGCGAAACCTGATCAGGTACCTGGCCGAGCAGCGCGCGGCCACCGGCTATGTCCCCGATGACCGGACCCTGGTGGTCGAGCGGTTCCGAGACGAACTCGGCGACTGGCGGGTGGTGCTGCACAGCCCGTACGGGGACCGGGTGCACGCGCCGTGGGCGCTGGCCATCGCAGCCCGGTTGCGCGAGCGGTACGGCGGCATGGACGTGCAGGCGCTACACACCGACGACGGGATCATCATCCGGGTCCCCGACTCCGATGAGCCGCCGCCAGCCGGGATCGCGCTGCTTGACCCCGACGACGTCGGCGATCTGATCACCGCAGAGGTCGGCGCCAGCGCGATGTTCGCGTCCAGGTTCCGCGAATGCGCCAGCCGGGCGCTGCTGCTGCCGCGCCGCCAACCCGGCCGCCGCACGCCGCTGTGGCAGCAGCGGCAGCGCTCCGCGCAGCTGCTCGAGGTGGCGAGCCGGTACCCGGCCTTCCCGATCGTGCTCGAGACCGTCCGGGAGTGCCTGCGGGACGTCTTCGACGTACCCGCGCTGACCGGGCTGCTGCGGGACATCGCCGCCCGGCGGGTGCGGATCGTGGAAGTCGAGACGTCGACACCCAGCCCGTTCGGTAAATCCCTGCTCTTCCGGTACGTCGGCGCGTTCATGTACGACGGCGACGCGCCGCTGGCCGAACGCCGCGCGCAGGCCCTGTCGCTCGACTCGGCCCTGCTGGCGGAGCTGCTCGGCCAGGAAGGGCTGCGCGAGCTGCTCGACCCCGCCGTCATCGCCGAGGTCGCTCGCGATCTGCAGCACCTGTCCCCGTCCCGCCGCTGCCGCGACCTCGAAGACGTCGCCGACCTGCTGCGCATGGCCGGCCCGCTGACGGCCGAGGAGGTGGCGCGGCGGTGCGCCGATCCGGGGGCCGCCAGTGACTGGCTCGGGGAATTGTCGGCGGCCCGCCGTACCATCGGAGTGCGGATAGCCGGGCAGCCGATGTGGGCCGCGATCGAGGACGCGGGCCGGCTGCGGGACGCGCTCGGAGTGCCGCTGCCGGTCGGCGTGCCCGAGGCGTTCACCGAGCCGGTCGGGGACCCGCTCGGGGATCTAGTCGCCAGGTACGCGCGGACGCACGGCCCGTTCACCGCCGACGCGGTGGCCGGGCGGTACGGGCTCGGCGTCGCGGTGGTGACGCTGGACCTGCGGCGGCTCGCGGCGAGCGGCCGCGTGGTCGAGGGTGAGTTCCTGCCCACGGGACAAGCTGGCAGCGCGCAGGCTGCCGCCGACGGGCAGCTGACCGCGCCGCGCCCCACCGAGTGGTGCGACGCCGAGGTGCTGCGGTTGCTGCGGCGGCGGTGCCTGGCCCGGCTCCGCAAGGAGGCGGAGCCGGTGCCGCCCGAGGTGCTGGCCAGGTTCCTGCCCGCCTGGCACGGAATCAGGGCTGGCGGGGCCGCGGGGCCGCAGCGGCGGCGGGCCGACGCGGGGGCGGTCCTGGAGGTGATCGAGCGGCTGGCCGGGACCCCGCTGCCGGCGTCCGCGCTGGAGACGCTGGTCCTGCCAGGGCGGGTGCCGGGCTACTCCCCCGCCCTGCTCGACGAGCTGACCTCGGCGGGCGAGATCGTCTGGTCCGGCGCCGGAGCGCTGCCCGGCGGCGACGGCTGGCTGGTCCTCGCGCCCGCCGACGGCGCCCCGCTGCTGCTGCCCGAACCGGTCGAGGTGAGCATGACCCCGCTGCATCTGGCCGTGCTCGAGGCGCTCGGCGGCGGCGGCGCGCTGTTCTTCCGCATGCTCAGCGACCGGGTCGCGAGCCTGCTCGGCGGCCAGCTTCCCACCGCTCAGCTGCCTAACGACGGGGAGGTCGCCGACGCGATCTGGGACCTGGCGTGGGCCGGGCTGCTCACCAACGACACGCTCGCCCCGCTCCGCGTGTTGCTCGGCGCCGGCCAGCCGCGGCGGGCGGCCGCGCCCGCGCGAACGGTGCCGCGGCCGCGGCCCGGCGGGGTCCCCGGACGGCGGTACGGCTTCGGGCGGCCGTCCATGCCGACGCGGACGGGCCCGCCGACGGTCAGCGGCCGGTGGTCACTGCTGCCCGGCCGCGGTGCTGCCGAGGCAGCGGGCGACAGCACCGACCAGACGGTGCGGGCGCACGCCCTCGCGCTCACGCTGCTCGACCGGCACGGCGTGCTGACCAGGGGCGCGGTGGCCGCCGAGCGGATCACCGGAGGCTTCGCCGCGGTGTACCCGGTACTGCGCGCCATGGAGGAGGCCGGCCAGTGCCGCCGCGGCTACTTCGTCGAGGGCCTCGGCGGGGCGCAGTTCGCGCTGCCCGGGGCGGTGGACCGGATGCGTGCGCTGGCGGACCCCGCAGGGGTCCCCAGGGGGGTCTGGGGGGATATATCCCCCCCAAGGGGGGTCTGGGGGGATGGGTCCCCTCAGGAGCGGGGGGGTCTTGGGGGGTCGTCCCCCCGGCTAGCACTAGTGCTTGCCGCGGCGGACCCGGCTCAGCCTTACGGGGCGGCGCTGGCCTGGCCCGAGCGGCCTGGCGAGACGGCCTCCTCGCACCGGCCCGGCCGGAAGGCGGGCGCGCTTGTCGTGCTCGTGGACGGATCACTGGTCCTGTACGTCGAGCGCGGCGGCCGGACCCTGCTGTCCTGGACCGACGATCCCGAGCAGCTGGCGGGCAGCGCGAACTCGCTGGCCGCGGCCGTCCGCGACGGCGCGCTCGGGCGGCTGACCGTGGAACGCGCCGACGGGGAGCGGGCCGGCGGCGACTCGCCGCTGACGCAGGCCCTCGAGGCGGCCGGGTTCCGGCCTACGCCCCGCGGGCTCCGGCTGCGGGCCGGGTAAGACTCTGCCCGTCATCCGGCCCCGTCACCCAGCGGTGATGTCCGTGCGCCGCGCGACGGGGCAGCGAGGCGGGTATGGTTGCCGAGAAATGACGGAATTCCCTGTTGGGGGGATTAATGACAGATCAATCATCCAGCCCGGGCCGGCCCGATGATTGGGACCGCGGCGGATACGATCCCGGCGAGCAGTACGCCGACGAGCAGTACTACGGCGCAGGCACGTCCGGTTCCCCCAGACCAGGCCCGGGAATGCCCGGCCCGGCAGGCTCGGGCTACGGGACGCCCGGCTCGGGCGGGGTAGGCGCCGCACGGCCCAGCCCTGGGATGCCCGGCCAAGGGACGGGTCCAGGGATGGCGACCACCCCGATCTGGCAGGGCACACCCCCACCCGGACCGGGACAGGCCGGACCAGGACAGGCCGGACCAGGACAGGGCGGCTGGGGGCTGGGCGCTCCGCCGCCGGCCGGGGCTCCGCCGATGGGGCCGCCGCCGATGGGGCCGCCGGCAGCCGGGATGTCGCCGATGGCGGCGACGCAGGGCGCGGACGCGAGGGGCTTCCTGGGCGCGCTGTTCGACTTCAGCTTCACGTCCTTCGTGACCACCCGGATCATCAAGGTGCTCTACGTCTTGATCATGATCCTGACCGTGCTCGTCGCGCTCGTCTACACGTTCTACGCCTTCAACGCGAGCGCGCTGTTCGGCTTCCTGACGCTCGTCATCGGAGACCCGCTGTTCATCATCATCGTGATGGCGTTCTGGCGGCTGGTCCTGGAGTCCTTCGTCGTCCGGTTCCGGATCGCCGAGGACGTCCGGGCGCTGCGCGAGCGCGCCGGGCGCTGACCGGGGGCGGTGACCAGTCTCGTTTCTGCATGCGGAACAAGTTCTCGAAGGCCGGGCGGTGACCACCTAGGCTCGGTCGTGTGACAGACGCGCGCATCAGTGACCGGACCGCCAAGGCCCGGCGGATGGAAGAGGTCATCCGCGGCTACTTCGACGCCTGCAATTCGGGAGACGCGGACGCGGTGGCCGAGTACTTCGCCCCGGGCGCGGTGCACTACTTCCCGCCGGACATGTACGACGGGCCGTTCCGCGGCGGCGAGACGATCGGCGCGAAGTGGTCCTGGGCGGTGCGGACGCTGGGCTCGCACTGGACCGTGGACGAGATCATCTGCGACCCGGACACCGACCGGGCGGTGATCGAGTGGACGCACGAGAAGACCAAGGCCGGCGTGGTGCTGCGCGGTGACGAGTGGTACCACTTCGACCCGGGCAGCGGGCTGATCACCGAGATCCGCGCGTACTACGCCTCCCCGCAAGCAACGGGCCTGGACCGGCTGGAGCTCGCCGGGTACCCCTACGCCGAGCGCGGCTATGCCGCCAACGACCCCCGGCTGACGTAAGGAGCAAGCATGCCGCTCGTCCGCATCGACATCATGGAAGGCCGCCCGCCGGAGAAGATCCGCGAGCTGCACAGCCGCGTCGCCGCCCTGGTCGCGGAGATCCTGGACACGCCGATCGAGCGGGTCCGCACCTACATCACGCAGTTCCCGCCGGAGGGCTGGGGCATCGGCGGCGTGCCGGCCGACGTGGCCCGCGCCGACGAGGTAGCCGCCCGCCGCGCGGCAGCGACCGCCGAGCGCACAGGCACATGACCAACGACCCTCCCGCGAGCCAAAGGGCCGCCGGCGCTGCCTGGACTGAGGAGCGAGGAACGAGCGACGAGGGAAGGCAGCGCCTTGAAAGGCGGCCCGGAGGCGAGCGGGAAAACAGAGCGAGCGGGGTTGGAGTGATTGTCGGGGCCACCGGCGCCATCGGCCAGGCCGTGGTCGGCCGGCTCACCCGCCGCGGCCTGCCGGTCCTCGCGGTGGCGCGCGGGAAGGCCGACCTCGACAAGCTCGCGGCGGCCAGCGACCTGGTCACGCCCTGCCCCGCCGACATCGGGAGCAACGACGCGATCCAGGCCATCGGCTCGGCGCTGACCGGGGTCGGCGGGACGGTACGGATGGCGGTCTTCGCGGCCGGGCTGCCGGTCCGCGGCTCGGCGGACACCATCGACCCGGACGCGCTGGCGGCCGGCAGCAACATCAAGGTCGGCGGGCTGCTGCGGCTGCTGCACGCGGTCCGCGACCATCTGGTGCCCGGGTCGCGGTTCGTGACGTTCGCCGGCTCGCTCGGCCTGGAGCCGCGCGCGCACGAGGCCGGCCCCGGCGCGGTCAACGCCGCCGTGTTCAACCTGATGCGCCAGATCAGCCTGCTCTACGGGCCCCGCGGGGTGACCACCCACACGCTCAGCCCGGGACCGGCCGACACGCCCAGGCTGCGCCGGATCGTGGCCGCGGTCGCCGCCGAGCGGGGCGCCGCCGAGGAGGAGGTCTGGCAGGAGTACGTGGCGCAGAACTCGCTGGGCCGGCTGCCGACCGCTGGCGAGCTGGCCTGGGCCGTGGAGCTGCTGCTCGACCCGGAGGCCGACCTGCTGCACGGCAGCGTGCTCTACCTGGACGCAGGCGGCCACCGGGGTATCCACTAAAGGCCGACGGGAGGGCGAGTGCCCAGTCCGTTAGGGACAAATCTCTATTGAGCCGACACAGAGCTATGGCCGAGCCGCCGGGAGATGACCCGGGCCGACTCGACCACCAGGGCGGTGGCCCGGCGCATCATGGTGCGCATCCGGGCGCTGTCGCCGACGACGCTGACCGCCGCCATGACCTTGCCGTCCCGGCCCCGGATCGGCGCGCCAACCGAGACGATGCCCAGGTGCCCTTCCTCGTTGTTCTGCGCCCAGCCGCGCTCGGCCACCGCCGCCAGTTCGGTCAGCAGCCGGTTCTTGTCGGTGATGGTCCACGGTGTCTGCGCCACCGGACGCCAGTCGGCCAGCCGCCGGTTCAGCTCATCCAGCGGCAGCGCGGCGAGCAGGATCTTGCCCGAGCTCGTCCAGTGGGCCGGCAGCCGGTGCCCGACCTGGCGGAAGATCGGCAGCAGGTTGTGGCTCTCCAGCCGCTCGACGTACACCACCTCGAGCCCGTCGAGCACCGCCACGTGCACCATTTCCCCGGTCTCGTGCCGCAGCGTGGCGAGCGCCGGCAGCGCCGCCTGGTGCAGGTCCACGTGCTCGGTGACGTTGCTGCCCAGCTCGTACAGGACCAGGCCGAGGCGGTACCGGCCCGGGGTGCTGCCCCGTTCGAGCAGCCGTTCGGCCGTCAGCGTGGTCACCAGCCGGTGCACGGTGCTCTTGCCCAGGCCTAGCTGGCGGGAGAGTTCGGTGATGCCCAGCTCCTGGCCGGCCCGGGAGAACGCGCGCAGCACCCGGGCGGCGTTGCGCACCGACGCCAGCGTGGTCCGGTCTGGTTGAGCACTGCCGGGCGGGGTGCTGGCCGTGGCCGGCGTGGTGAGCGTCATGGGCCCCACCGTAACTCCGTTCCGCTCTGCGGGACAACAGCATTGGTCTGCCAGGCAGGCGCGTCGTACGGTCTGGGAAACCGCGCAACCGGCGGTCACGCCTGGGGGTTATGTGGCACAGATCCTGTGGTTCGAGAACTACGCACTTGCGGACGCCCCCGTGCTCGGCGGCAAGAACGCCTCCCTCGGTACGCTCATGGCCGCCGGGCTGCCGGTGCCGCCCGGGTTCGCGGTCTCGGCCGACTGCTACCGCAAGGCGCTAGCCGACGGCGGGCTCACCGGGCAGCTCGACGCCCTGATCGCGGCGGCCGACCCGCACGATCCAGCCTCGGTGGCGGCGGCGGGCGCACGGGCGCGGGCGCTGATCGGCTCGCTGGCCGCCTCCGGCGACCTGGCCGACGCGATCCGGGACGCGTACGCGCGGCTGTGCGAGCGGTGCGGGGACGCCAGCCCGGGGGATGCCAGCCTGCCGGTGGCGGTCCGCTCGTCGGCGACCTGCGAAGATCAGCCGGACGCGAGCTTCGCCGGCGAGCACGACACCTACCTGTGGGTGCGCGGCGGCGATTCGGTCGTGGCCCACGTGCTCCGCTGCTGGGCGAGCCTGTTCACCGACCGCGGCATCGCCTACCGGATCGAGCGGGGCTACGGCCGGGCTAGCGTGGCGATGAGCGTCGGCGTGCAGCAGATGCTGCGGCCGCGGGCCGCCGGGGTCGCCTTCACCCTCAACCCGCTGAACGGCGACCGGTCGCAGGTCGCCATCGACGCGTCCTGGGGCTTCGGCGAGGCCGTGGTCAGCGGCGAGGTCACCCCGGACAATTTCCTGGTCGACAAGGTCATGGGCGCGATCACCCGGCGCACGATCTCGGCCAAGACCCTGGAGTACCGGCTCGTTGACGCGGATGCGGTTATCGCGGTTCCGGTAGACGCGGACCGGCAGTCCGTTCCGTGCCTGACCGACGACGAGATCCTGGCCGTGGCCGCGCTGGCCCGGCGCGCGGAGAAGCACTACCGCTGCCCGCAGGACGTGGAGTGGGCGCTCGAGGATTCGGGGGACGTCCTGCTGCTGCAGAGCCGTCCGGAGACGGTGTGGAGCCGCCGCCCCCGGCCGGCCGCCAGCTGCACCGCGGACCCGATCACCAGCATGGTCCAGACCCTGCTGCACCCTTCGCACGGCGCGCCGGAAGGCCACGGCCACGGCTGACCCGGGCTGGCGTATCCGTTTTATCCGGCGGCCAACGGTGGCCGCCGGCACCCTAGTTTCAGGAGGAACACCATGGCCGACCGGTTCCCTAGCCCGTTCGATATGCCGACTCCTCCCGGGGCGGAGGGATGGAAAGACCTGTACGCGTACTCGACGGTGTTCAGCGAGGACCGGCGCGAGTACGAGGAGTCGGCGTTCTGGTTCATGGACGGCGTGCACACTCCCGAGGTGGTGCCGCCGTGGGACGCCACCATCATGGAGTACGCGATCATCGCGCTGTCCCAGTACAACACCAGGCACTACATCATCCCGCCGGCGCTCGGCGTGGACCTCCGGTACCTGAACGGCTACATGTACCTCTCCCCCGTCGGGGTGACCGACCCAGAGGAGATCGGGGCGCGGGTGCCCGAGTTCGCCGAGCGGGCCGGGTACTACTTCGCCAACTGGGACCGGCTGTATGCGGCCTGGATGCCCAAGGTGCGCGCGCTCATCGACGAGCTCGAGGCGATCAGCTTCGAGCGGCTACCGCACCGGGAGGACATGGCCGTCATCACTGAGGGCCGGGGTACCGGGAGCGCCCTGGACCTGTTCACCACCTACCACCGGCTGGTGGACCTGCTGCTCAAGCTGTGGCACTACCACTTCGAGTTCCTCAACCTCGGCTACGTCGCCTACCTGGACTTCTTCGGCTGCTGCCAGCAGCTGTTCCCGTCCATCCCGGACCAGGCCATCGCCAAGATGGTGGCCGGGATCCAGGTCGACCTGTTCCAGCCGGACGAGGAGCTCAAGAAGCTGGCCCAGCTCGCCGTCGAGCTGGGCCTGGCGGACCGGTTCTCGGGTTCCGCTCCGGCCTCGGAAGTACTCGACGGGCTGCGCGGCGACCCGCAGGGTGACAAGTGGCTGGCCGCCTGGGAGGAGGCCAAGCAGCCCTGGTTCAACTTCTCGGCCGGCAGCGGCTTCTACCACAGCGACAAGGTGTGGCTGGAGAACCTGGACATCCCGCTCGGCTTCCTGCGCACCTACATCGCCAAGGTCCAGCGGGGCGAGACGCTCGAGCGGCCGATGGAGGCCGTCATCGCCGAACGCGACCGGATCGTGGCCGAGTACACCGACCTGATCGACAGCGACGAGGACCGGGCCACGTTCGGTGCCAAGCTGGGGCTGGCCCGCACGGTGTTCCCGTACGTGGAGAACCACAACTTCTACGTCGAGCACTGGGCCCATTCCGTGGTCTGGCGGAAGATGCGTGACCTGGGCCGTCTCTTTGTGGAGGCGGGGTTCTTCACCGATCCGGACGACGTGTTCCTGCTGAGCAGGCACGAGGTGACCGAGGTGCTGTTCGACCTGTACCACGGCTGGGCGGTCGGCGTGCCCTCGCGCGGGCCGAAGTACTGGCCGCGGGAGATGGCCCGCCGCAACGGGATCATGAACGCGCTGCGGCAGTGGTCGCCGCCGCCGGCCCTGGGCGTGCCGCCCGAGGTGATCACCGAGCCGTTCACCGTCATGCTCTGGGGCATCACCTCGGACAGCGTCCGGCAGTGGCTTGGCGGCGCGCAGGCCGACGGCGGCCTGTCCGGCTTCGCGGCCTCGCCCGGCATCGCGGAGGGCCCGGCCCGGGTGATCATGTCCGCGGACGGGATCAGCGAGCTGCGCGACGGCGAGGTGCTGGTCGCGCCGCTGACCGCGCCGAGCTGGGCGCCGGTGTTCGGCAAGATCGCGGCGACGGTGACCGACGTGGGCGGGATCATGAGCCACGCCGCCATCGTGTGCCGCGAGTACGGGTTGCCCGCCGTGACCGGCACCGCGTTCGGCACCAAGACCATCAAGACCGGGCAGCGGCTGCGGGTGGACGGCAACGCCGGCACCGTGACGATCATCGACTGAATCTCTTTAGGAGTGTTTGCATGCTGACCGCCGAACAGAACGACGAGCTGACCCAGGTCGCGGCGGGTACGCCTATGGGCGAGCTGCTGCGGCGCTACTGGTACCCGGTCGCGTTCACCCGCGAGCTCGACGAGTTCCCGGTCCGCCCGGCCCGGCTGCTCGGCGAGGACTTCGCCGTGTTCAAGACGCCGCGCGGCAAGTACGGCATCCTGCCGGAGGGCTGCCCGCACCGGCGGGCCTCGCTGGCCTACGGCGTGGTGGAGTCCGACGGGCTGCGCTGCCCGTACCACGGCTGGCTGTTCGGGGTGGATGGCTCCTGCCTCGACCAGCCCGCCGAGCGGGAGGAGACCAACTTCCGCTCGCGGGTGCGGGCGGCCGCTGGCGCCGCGCAGGAGCTCGGCGGCCTGGTATGGGCCTACATCGGGCCTTCGCCCGCGCCGCAGCTGCCGCGGTTCGACGTGTTCGTGATGGACGGGGTCCGCGACATCGGCTGGACCGACCTGCCGTGCAACTTCGTGCAGATCATGGAGAACGCGGTCGACCCGCACCATACCGAGTGGCTGCACGGCCGGTTCTTCGAGTTCATGGCGCGTCATCAGGGCTTCGACGCGCCGTCCTCGTTCGGCAAGAAGCACGTCAAGGTGGGCTTCGACGCGTTCGAGTGGGGCATCATCAAGCGCCGGGTAGTGGAGGGCGCGTCCGAGGAGGACGACGACTGGAAGATCGGCCACCCGCTGGTGTTCCCGTACAACATGCGGGTCGGCGGGGCCAACATCGAGCAGATGCAGATCCGGGTGCCGGTCGACCGGACCACCACCCGGTTCATGCTCTACACCGTGCACGCGCCTGCCGGTGTGGAGTACCCCGACCAGCCGCAGGTGCCCGACTACCAGATCCCGGTATACGATTCCGCCGGCCGGCACCGGGTGGATTATGTCGAGGGTCAGGACATGATGGCCTGGGTGACCCAGGGGCCGATCACCGACCGGACCGTGGAACACCTGGGACGTTCGGACATCGGCGTGACGATGCTGCGGCGGATGTTCAAGGAGAACATGTCTTTGGTGGCCCGGGGCGAGGATCCGCTCGGGGTGTACCGGGACTTCCGCGACCGGATCGACCTGCCGTGCGAGAAGAACAAGTTCGACGCCGGCGTCTCGTTCGCCATCGACTTCATCGACCGGGCCTCGTCCCGGTTCAGCCCGCAGGCCGACGCGCTGAAGAAGCTGCACATCAAGGCCCACGAAAACCGGAAGGCCGCGGCCGGGTGACGGTGGTCGCGGCTGGTGCCGGGGTTCCTGGTGGTGTTGGAGTTCCTGCTGCTGGTGCTGGGGTTCCTGGCGGTGCTGGTCGTTCTGCTGGGCTTTCTGCTGGTGTTTCTGTTGGTGGTGACGTCGGGCGGGGCTGGTTCCCGGTTGACGCCGAGCGGCATCGGCGTGACGCACCTCGGTACTGTCCGGCGTGCGCGGCGGCGTTGTCGCTGGCTGACGGCGGCCAGGGGCTGACCACGGAGTACTGGACGGGCCGCGACCGGGTCTTCGTCTGCTTCTGCGGGGCCTGCGGCTGGTCCGGCGACATCGTGCTGGCCGACCGGATCATCGGCCACGAGGCCGCCGAATGAAAGCGGCTCGCTAAGGACCTTCGGACACCATTAGCTCGAACGAAAATATGAAAATCGACTATCGTGTGCACTTACCCCCCTTATTGAGGGGGGTAAGTGCACACGATGATTGCGTCGGCCCTGCCAAGAGGCCTGCGGAGGAAGCCCGAGCCTGCAGATGGGGCTGGCGGGACCAGTGAGGCAACTACCGGGGCGGTGCCAGGCCTCGTTTGCCAGGAAGGATGCGCCAGGCCTCTACCTGGGGCGCGCCAGGCCTTGTCGCCGGGCTTCGGAATCGGGATTCCGGTTCTGTTAAACTCGCACCGGAAGCGTAGTTCCGCTTCGGGAGGTCTGCGTGGCGGTAGGCAGTTCGGGGAGGTCCTTGTGGCGGTAGGCAGTCGGCGCGCGCATTACCGGGTGACGTTCGCGGTGTTGTCCCTTGGTGTCGCGGCGTTCGCGCTGTTGCAGTCGCTGGTGATTCCGGTGCTGACGACGGTGCAGCATCAGCTGCATACGACGCAGGACACTGTGACGTGGGTTCTCACCGCGTATCTGCTTTCGGCGTCGATCATGACGCCGATCCTGGGGCGGATCGGCGACATGATAGGCAAGGAGCGGGTCTTCGTCGCCACGCTGATCGCGCTGTCGGTGGGTTCGCTGATGGCGGCGCTCGCGCCGTCGATCGCCATCATGATCGTGGCGCGGGTGATCCAGGGGGCCGGGGGCGGGATGATACCCGTCGCGTTCGGGATCATCCGGGATGAGTTCCCGGCCGATAAAGTGGCCGGCGCGGTGGGGTCTCTCGCGTCATTGACCGCGGTCGGGGCCGGCCTGGGCATCGTCCTGGCGGGGCCGATCGTGAACGCGCTCGACTACCACTGGCTGTTCTGGCTGCCACTGATCCTCACGATCGTCGCCGCCGTGTCCGCGGTGCTGTTCGTTCCCGAGTCACCGGTGCGTACCCCCGGGCGGATTAGCTGGCTGCCGGCGGTGCTGCTGTCCGCCTGGTTGGTCGCGCTGCTGGTCGCGCTGAGTGAGGCACCCAGCTGGGGCTGGGGCTCCAGCCGGGTGATCGGCCTGCTGGCCGCGGCGGTGGTGCTGGCGGCGGCCTGGATCCTCGCCGAACTGCGGGCGGTCACGCCGCTGATCGACATGAAGATGATGCGGCGCACGGCCGTATGGACGAACAACCTGGTCGCGCTGCTGATCGGCGTGGGGATGTACGCGACGTTCGCCTTCCTGCCCGAGTTCGTGCAGACGCCATCCTCGGCCGGCTACGGGTTCGGGGCGAGCATCACCCGTTCCGGGCTGATGCTGCTGCCCTCTACGATCACCATGTTCATCACGGGCCAGTTCGCGGGCCGGCTCACCCGGCTGTTCGGGGGCAAGGCTCTTGTGATCGCTGGCTGCCTGACCGGATGCGTGGCCATGACGATCCTCGCCTTCGCCCACGCGCAGGTGTGGGAGATCTACCTGTCGAGCGCCATCATGGGTGTCGGGTTCGGGCTCGCCTTCTCGGCGATGTCGGCGCTGGTGGTGGCCGCGGTGCCGTCCTCGCAGACCGGAGTCGCGAGCGGCATGAACGCGAACATCCGCACGATCGGCGGCAGCATCGGCGCGGCGGTGATGGCCAGCATCGTCACCTCGCAGCTCGAGCCGTCCGGGCTGCCGAAGGAGTCCGGTTACACGATCGGGTTCGCGGTGATGGCCGCCGGGCTGGTGCTGGCGGCGCTGGCCGGCCTGCTGATCCCCGCGGCGAAGGGCCTGCGGCGGACGACGGGTGAGCTGGAGCACGCCGAGATGGCGATCGTCGCCGGCGGGACGATTGTCGGGGACGAGAGCGAGTGACCGGGACCCGGGCCCCGGCGGCGCGGCGTGACGCCGTGCGGAATTATCACCGCATCCTCGACGCCGCGCGCGAGGTGCTCGGCGAGTCCGGCGCCGACGCGTGCATGGAGGAGATCGCCGCGCGGGCGGGAGTGGGCGTCGGCACCGTGTACCGCCGGTTCGCCAGCAAGGACGCGCTGATCGATGAACTCCTGCAGTTGGCCCTGGAGGAAGTTCTTTTTTCCACCGAACGGGCGCTGGCGCGTGCCGACGGATACGGTCTCGAAGAGCTGCTGCGCGCCCTTGGCCGGTCCTTCGCCGACCATGCCCGCTACGCGAGCCTGCTCCTGGCGCGCCACACCGACGACACCACCGGACATCGGATACGAGCAGCGATCGACGAGCTCACCGCGCGCGCCATCGCGGCCGGCACGGTGAACCCGGGCATCACCGCCGGCGACGTCATGGCCCTTGTCCTGGCGATGCGCGGGCTGGTGCAGGCCGCCGGAGAGGTCGCCCCGGAGGCCTGGCAGCGGTTCCTCGACATCCAGTTGGCCGGCATGCGGGCGGCGGGGCCGCTCAGCAGCGCACCCCCCATCTCCCTCCGCCAGCTGGCAAAGCTGGCTCCGCAACACCAGTCCTGACCGCCGACCGTGCTGTGGCGGACGCTGGCTCGTGCTGGCCTGAGGGCCGGTCAGCCTTAGTCCCGAGCCACGAACATCGTCGCCCCGCCGTCGGCGAAGTTCGCGACGTCCGCGGCCGCCGCGTATCCCTCGGGCGAGGCCAGCCCGGCGTCTAGCGCCTCCCGCGAGGCGAAGGCAAGCTCGGCGATCAGGTGATAAGGCGGCTGCGAACCGTCGAGCGAGTCGCAATGACGAGCGGTGAAGCTGGCCAGGCCGGGTATCTTCTCGGCCAGCGGCCGGTGGGTGGACGCATAGTACGAGTCAAACGCGGCCGGGTCGGCTGGATGCCCGTAACAGACGGTCAGCACATGCATGGTGACTCCTTCGGTCGGTTCGCTAGGTCCCGAAGACGTACTTCGCGGCCATGGCGGCGGGGTTCCATTCGGTGGGGGCGGCGGCGGCCGGGGCGGTGACGGTCACCGGGCGGGCCTGGACGACGCAGACGGGCTCGCCTTCCCGGCGGTGCCGGTCGAGCACCCATTCCACGTCGACCGGGTAACCATAGTGCCGCTCGATGGCCAGCACCGCGTCGACCACGGCGGCGATCTGCTCGTCGTCGAGCACCCGGCGGTCGACCAGGCGGGCAGGCATGGCGGTCTCGACCACGCGGCCGATCGCGTAGTCGAAGTTCGACACCACGTTCTTGGCCGCCACCCGGTAGCGCAGGATGCGCCCGTCGGCCTTGCCGACCTCGACGTGGTCCGGCGTGACCAGCCCCTGTACCACCGCCTCGCCCCAGCCCCAGCTGGTCTCGATGACGATACGGTCACTCTTCCCGGTGACCGGGTGGGCGGAGAACGCCACGCCGGAGGCCCGGGCGTGGATCAGCTCGATGACGCCGACCGCCATCGGCATGTCCCGGTGGTGCGTGCCGGCCCGCAGCCGGTAGGCCACCGCGCGCGCGTTGAACAGGCTGGCCCAGCACTGGCGGACCGCCTCGAGCACGCGATCCGGGCCGGACACCCCGAGGTAGGTGTCGAAGATGCCGGCGAAGCTGGCCGTGCCCGAGTCCTCGCCGATGGCCGAGCTGCGCACCGCAGCCGGGACGTTGATCTCGAAGCAGCGCGAGCTCAGCTCCTCGTAGGCGTCGCCGATCAGCGTGGCCAGGTCCGCGTCGATGTCCCGGCCGGTCAGTTCGGCCCGGACGGCGCTCGCGGCTGCTTCGACCTCGGCGGGCCCGGCGTCCGGGCCGAGCCCGCCGAGCGCGGCGTCGGCCACCTTGTCCAGGCCCGCCTGATCCCAGTGCCGCCGGTACGCCTCGACCGTGACGGTGAACCCCTTCGGCAGGCTCACGCCCGTCTGGAGCAGTTCGGCGAGCCGGCCCATCTTGGCACCGCAGACGCCGACGGCCTGCTCCGGGGCGATCTCGTCCACCCAGGCGATGGCGTCCGGCATCGGCTCAGCCCCGCCCGGCGCCGGCCTGCTCGGGCGCAGCCTGCTTGAGCACGGTGACCCGGCCGGTAGTGCCGTCCACCTCCACCTCGTCCCCGTCGGCAATGACCATCGTGGCCAGGCCCACCGCGGTCACCGTGGGCACGCCGTACTCGCGCCCGACGATGGCCGCGTGCGACAGGGTGCCGCCGCCGTCACACACGCAGGCGGCGATCTTGGCGAACGCCGGGGTCCAGTTCGGCGAGGTGGACTCGCATACCAGCACCTCGCCGGGACTGAGCCGGTGCAGTTCGTCGGCGTTGTGCAGGACGCGGGCGGCTCCCC
>Ga0208565_1000281_pt1 | contig 40925 bp, 45 predicted proteins | sample Sb_taG_7_FD_187706 | JGI IMG/M metagenome (GOLD analysis project Ga0208565, IMG submission 187706) | Peat soil microbial communities from Weissenstadt, Germany - Sb_50d_2_FS metaG (SPAdes) (version 2) | ecosystem: Environmental > Terrestrial > Soil > Wetlands > Peat | place: Germany... | reverse complement strand
ACGGGCGGCTGCGCGCCGCCATCTCGGCGGTCACCGGGCTGGCCCGCAAGCGCGGCTGCCGGGCGATCGTGATCGAGGACCTGGACTTCGCTGATGCCCGCGAACAAGGACGCGAGCGCCACGGCAGCCGGCCGTCGCGCGGCCGACGCGGCCGCAGCTACCGTGCGCTGGTCTCCGGCCTCCCGACCGCGCGGTTCCGGGACCGGCTGGTCCAGATGGCCGCCAACGCGGGCCTGGCGGTCATCGCTGCCGACCCGGCCTGCACCTGTTGACCGCTGGGGGACCGAGCACTGGCTCGGCCCGCTGCGGGAACGAGTTTCCCCGGTCCCCGCCAGCGGCCACCACGCGGCCGCGGTGGTGATCGGCAGGCGTGCGCTCGGCCACCGGGCGCGGCGACGGGCCGGCGTGACCGGCGGCGGCCAGCGGACCAGCCGCCGGAGAGCTGCCCCCCGAGCACCCGCGGCCACCCGCGCGACCAGGGACGGCAGGCCCCGCCAGGCCCACCGGCAGCCGCACCCGCGGCGCAAGACCGCAACGGCCACACGGACACGCCCGCCCGACCAGGCAGCCCAGGACCGTCCGGGGCCGCCGGCTAGCCAGGACCATCTCCTGCTAGTTCAACAGGAACGGTAGGCCCGGCGCTCCCTGATGAGTCGGCCGTCACGCCCGGGTTCGTCGTCGGTTGCCATGTCTCCAGCATCGGGTGGGGCCAGGTCTGGGTCTCAGCCCGCTGGCTAGGTCGACTACGCCCCTAAGGAGGCGGTAACACTGTGCCGGGAGGCACTATCCAGCGGGCGGGCTGCTCGGTGTAGCGCGCGATGGTGTCGAAATCGCGGTCGTAGTGCAGGATCTCCAGGCCGCGGGCCCGTGCGGTCGCCGCGACGATGAGATCGGGAATCGAGGCGGAGCGGTGCTGGGCTTGTTCGGTCAGCGCTTCCTGGATCTCCGCTGCCTGGTCCCAGATGTCCTGAGGGGTATCGACACGGTCCAGGGACGCCGCGAGCTGTTCCTTCATCCGGGACCGCTCTTGGATGTTCCTGGCAGAGAAGAGCATCTCCAGCTCCGTCACGCCGCAGATGCCGACCAGTGCGCGCATGATCAGCGGCTCTAGTTCCTCGCGGACGGCCGGAAGATGGAGTCTCGCGAGGGCGCTCTTGTCGGCGAGATAGCGCGTTATCCCCACATCCGCTCCCCGGCACCGGGCTCCAAGAGGAAGTCGAACGCACCCGCCTCGCCGAGAGCCGCTAGGTCGCGTACGGCGGCGATACGGATCACCTCGCGAAACGCGGCGTTGATGGTCTCCCGGATGGACTCGGTTCCGAGTATCTCCCGTACCTTGTCGAGTTTGTCCATGTCGATGTCGACGCTGGTCTTAGCCATCTTGCCACCTCATCCATGGATATCTCAGATGTAAGCAACGATACATCTACTTTTCGTGAATGAATATATCGATGACTGTCAGAATCCCGGGGCTGACGTTCTCGGTCAGTGAGCCCCGGTGGGGTCCGGTAGTCACGCGGTGGCCTGGCACTTCCCGCATCCCGGAATAGGACGGGTGGCGCCCTGATTATCTCTACCATCCCGATTTCAATAGACGACTTCGGAGCGGACCAGGTGACTTTCACCGTCGGCGGTGAATCGCTGCAGCTCACCGTCTTCAACGGCAGCGCTCCGGGCAGCCTGCACGTGCTCTTCACCGACGCGACGTCAGGCATCACGACCTACCAGGCATGCCGCTCACTGTCGGCCGCCGCCCCCGGCGCGGGCGGCGCGGTGACGCTGGACTTCAACCGGTGACCGCCCTTAACAGCGCGAACCGCTCATCACTCGGCTGGCTTCGCGCCTGATGCCCGGTCGGGATCATGGACGCAACGATCCTCGTCTACCACTTCAGCCGGCCCCCAGTGTTGACGTCGGCTCGACGGCCTCCGCCCCGCCCGGCTCAGCTGTGTCCAGGGCAGTGGAGCTCTGCTCGCTAGAACGGTGCTCGTCAGAACCGGGCTCGCCGGAATCGGCAGGCTGGTACTGCAGCGCCGGCACGAGCGGCACCGCGACCCGCTTGATGACCAGCCAGGCGCCTACCGCGAAGACGATGCCGCCGATGATGTCCGTGACGTAGTGCTGGCCGAGGTAGACCACGCTGAACCACACCGCCGCACACCAGGTGAAGGCCAGCGCCGCTCCGCGCCGCGTCACCGGCCATAGCGCCAGCGCGGCCAGCAGCGGGAAGGCCGCATGCAGCGAGGGAAACGCTGCCGCGGCGTCGGGGTTCAGCCAGTTGTAGAACGGGCTCACCGCGCTGGGCAGGGCGATCAGCGAGTGCACGCCCGGCAGCAGGTGGTGCTTGTTCGCCAGCCACGGCGGTGCCACCGGCACGAGCAGGAAGACGACGAAGGCGGCGAAGGACATGCCGAGCAGGGCAACCGTGAACCGCAGGAACATTACCCGGTCGACCAGCCATAGCACCATGCCGACGGCGATCGGGATGACGAAGTGGCAGAAGTAGACGACGGTGCAGGCGATCGCCAGCCAGCGCAGTGAGCCCAGGTGCGCCTGCAGCCACCGGCTGGGGTCCGTGCCGCCGAACATGAGCTCGTCGGCGCGGATCACGACCTTGTAGTGCACCGCGATGCCGCTCTTCGGCGCGATGCCGCGTACCGCCTCATAGCCGAGGAACAGCGCGATGAACGGCACCCAGTCGCGCAGGAACCGCAGGAACCGTCCGCTCAGCAGCGCCACCGGGACCAGGATCAGCAGCAGGTAGTCCGGTGACACGGAGATCCCGCGCCAGATCATCACGGCCGACACCAGGAGCAGGTACGCGAGGGAAACCGCTACCAGCGGACCGGGGCGGCGGACGTAACCCAGCGAAGCGCGAACTCTGGACATGCGCGTGGTCCCCTCAGGCCGACGGGGAGGGCAGCGCCAGCCGACAATACGATATTACCTATCAAATTAATGGGTAATTAAGAGTCTACCGGAACGTCGCCGTCTGTTCAGCTGGATTCGGTAACGTCAAGCCCGGGTTCAGCCGGGAGCCCGCGTCCTGGCGGAACCTTCGGTCAGATGGAGAAGTCCTCGCCGTGCCATACTCCGGCTTCGGGTGGCCGGATGACGGGGCCGCTGCCCTGGCCGTCGGCCAGTGCCTCCAGCCTGCCGACCCGGGTGAGCAGGGACTGGAGGCTGGCCCCCACCAGATCGGGCAGCGCCGAGTCGCCGGTACCTCGCGCCGGGCGGGGACGGCTGCGGCCGATGACCTGCCCGGGAACTCCGACGACCACTGAGCCCGGGGGCACCGGCTTGACCACGACGGCGTTGGCGCCGATGGTGCTGTCATGCCCGATGGTGATCGGGCCGAGGATCTTGGCGCCTGCGCCGATGATCACCCGGTCGCCGACCGTGGGGTGACGCTTCCCCTTGTCCAGGCTGGTGCCGCCCAGCGTGACGCCCTGGTAGATCGTGACGTCGGCGCCTATCTCCGCGGTTTCCCCGATCACCACCCCGGTCGCGTGATCGATGAACACACCAGGGGAGAGCGCGGCGGCGGGATGGATGTCGACTCCGGTGAGCACGCGGGTGAGTTCCGCCAGCGCCCGGGCGGGCAGCCGGGCGCGGTGGCGCCACAGCCCGTGGCTGACCCGGTGGCCCCAGAGCGCGTGCACGCCCGGGTAGCAGATGATGACCGTCAGCGCTGAGCGGGCGGCCGGATCCCGGTCCATGGCCGCCCGCACGTCCCGCCGCAGGGCCGCCAGCATGCTAGCCGGCCAGGTCAGCGAACAGCGCCGTGCTCAGGTACCGTTCGCCGAAATCGGGGAGCACCACGACGACGAGCTTGCCCGCGTTCTCCGGCCTGCGGGCCACCTGGAGCGCGGCCCACGCGGCCGCGCCGGAGGAGATGCCGACGAGCAGTCCCTCTTCCTGCGCCAGTCGCCGGGCGACGGCGACCGCGTCCTCGTTGCCGACGGTGATGATCTCATCGACCAGGCTCACCTCCAGCACCGGCGGGACGAAGCCGGCGCCGATGCCCTGGATCGGGTGCGGTCCCTTCGCGCCGCCGGACAGCACTGGTGACGCGGCCGGCTCCACGGCGACGAACCGTGCCGACGGCTTGCGTTCCTTGATGACCTGGGCGACACCGGTAATGGTCCCGCCGGTGCCGACCCCGGATACGAAGATGTCGATCTTCCCGTCGGTGTCACTCCACACTTCCTCGGCGGTGGTGGCGCGGTGGATGGCCGGGTTGGCCGGGTTCTCGAACTGCTGGGGGACGAAATACCGCTGGTCGGTCTTGGCCAGTTCCTCCGCCCTGGCGATGGCGCCGGGCATGCCGCCGGCACCTGGCGTGAGGATGAGCTCGGCTCCGTACGCGCGCAGCAGCATGCGCCGCTCGACGCTCATCGTTTCCGGCATCGTCAGTACGCAGCGGTACCCGCGCGCAGCGCACACCATCGCCAGGGCGATGCCCGTGTTCCCGCTCGTCGGCTCCAGGATGATCGTGTCTGGCCTGATCAGGCCGGCCTGCTCCGCCGCGTTGATCATGGACACGCCGATGCGGTCCTTCACGCTGCCCGCCGGGTTGAAGGACTCCAGCTTGGCCGCGACCTCCGCCACGGCCCCGTCGGTGACCCGGCGTAGCCGGACCAGTGGCGTGTGCCCGATCAGCTGCGTGATGTCCTCGGCTATTCTCATCGGTGTTCTCCTCCGCTTGCCGCCGCCATCTGCTGGCCGGGCGGCTTCTAATCCTCTTTTCCGATGGGAATGCTTTAGCGCCGGTTACGAGACGCGCAGGGTCCTAAGTCCTGACATTTGCTGACTTTCAGATCTGAAAAATCTGGATTGCTGGTGCACAGGCTCGGTCGAGATCAACGACGATCATCGATCCGAGGAGAATTCCGATGACAACCGTTCAGGATGCCCCGCTCGATGTCCCGCTGGCACTGGGCGACAGGGCAGCCCGCCAGCTCGCGAACGCCACGAAGACCGTCCCGCAGATGCTGACCATCACGCCACGGTGGCTGGTTCACCTGCTGCCGTGGGTGCCGGTCGAGGCAGGCATCTACCGCCTGAACAAGGTCAGGCACCCCGAATCCGTCGACGTCGCCTGCCCGCCGCGCGACGAGTCCGAGGTGCCGCAGACGTTCGTCGACTACGAGGACAACCCCCGCGAGTACTTCCTCAACGCGGTGACGACTGCGGCCGACGTGCACACGCGCGTCTCCGACCTCTACAGCAGCCCGTACGACCAGATCAAGGAGCAGTTGCGGCTGACGATCGAGACCATCAAGGAGCGTCAGGAGTCCGAGCTGATCAACAACCGGGACTACGGCATGCTCGCGAACGTCACGGACGAGCAGCGCATCACGACGCTCACCGGCGCGCCGACGCCGGATGACCTCGACGAGCTGATCGTCAAGGTATGGAAGGAGCCGGCGTTCTTCCTGGCCCACCCGCGGGCCATCGCGGCGTTCGGACGTGAATGCACCCGGCGCGGCGTCCCGCCGGCGACCGTGAGCCTGTTCGGATCGCAGTTCATCACCTGGCGCGGCGTACCGCTGATCCCGTCGGACAAGATCCCGCTCGAGGACTCCAGGACCAAGATCCTCCTGCTGCGTGTCGGCGAAGAGCGCCAGGGCGTCGTCGGCCTCTATCAGCCGGGCCTCACCGGCGAGCAGAGCATGGGGCTTTCTGTCCGCTTCATGGGCATCTCCCGCAGCGCCATCGCGTCCTACCTCATCTCGCTGTACTGCTCGCTCGCCGTGCTGACGGACGACGCCCTCGCGGTTCTGGACGATGTCGAGGTCGGCAAGTTCCACGACTACGCGCACGTCTACCGGTGACGTCATGAACGCGAATCTCAACGGGCTACCGGATGAGGCGACGCTGGCCCGGCTGGCCAGTGAGCTCTTCGCCGCTTTGCCCAGCGAGGCTGCCAGCCTTGACGGCCGACCCGGTGCCGCCGCGCCGGCGGCGCCGCAAGCCGCGGCTGGCCCGCCGGGGATAACCGCAGGCCTCCCGGCAGACGGCAGGCCGGCCTCACCGGCGGCAACAGAGCTGAGCAACATCCCGGACTCGCTGGAGGAATCCGGGGTCACCGTGCACGCGCCGCCGCACCGCGAGGCCGTGCCAGGCTGGGATTCCCTCACATCGGCGGCGGTTGTCCCGGCGGGGCTTGGCGGCGTGCTGGCCGATCCCTACGGGCCAATCCACGCCCAGGAGTTCTATTTCGTCGACCCGCTGCAGCTGAGCCGACCCGCCGCGCCGGTCACGCGGCGGCCCGGCCGGCCGGCATTCGACGTCGAGGCGATCCGGCGCGACTTCCCGATTCTCGCCGAATACGTCAACGGGCACCAGCTGGTCTGGCTGGATAACGCCGCGACCACGCAGAAACCGCAGGAGGTGATCGACCGCCTCGCACACTTCTACGCCCACGAGAACTCCAACATCCATCGCGCCGCCCATGAGCTCGCGGCACGCGCGACGCAGGCCTACGAAGACGCGCGGGAAATCGTCGCGAGCTTCCTCGGCGCCCCATCAAGCGATGACATCGTCTTCGTGCGCGGCACGACCGAGGCGATCAACCTCGTCGCGCAAAGCTGGGGCCGGAAGTACGTCAGCTCCGGCGACGAGATCGTGCTGTCCTACCTGGAGCATCACGCCAACATCGTGCCGTGGCAGATGCTCGCCGAGGAACGCGGTGCGACCCTGCGCGTGATACCGGTCGACGACAGCGGCCAGATCATCCTCGACGAATACCGCAAGCTGCTGACGGACCGCACCCGTATGGTGGCGATCGCGCACGTGTCCAACGCCCTGGGGACGATCGTCCCGCTCCGCGAGGTCATCAACGCCGCGCACGATGCGGGCGCGGCCGTGCTGGTCGATGGTGCGCAGGCGGTGTCGCACATGCCGGTCGACGTGCAGGCGCTCGATGCGGACTTCTACGTCTTCTCCGGGCACAAGGTGCTCGGGCCGACTGGCATCGGCGCCCTGTACGGGAAAGCCGACGTGCTCGACTCCATGCCCCCGTGGCAGGGCGGCGGAAACATGATACGGAACGTTACCTTCGAGCGCACCGTGTACCAGCCGCCGCCGACCCGGTTCGAGGCCGGGACCACCTCGATCGCGGACGCGGCCGGCCTCGGTGCGGCTCTCGCGTACGTGGAGCGGATCGGCCGCGCGAATATCGCCAGCTACGAGCAAGACCTGCTCGGCTACGCAACCCGGGCGCTGGAGGCTGTCCCGGGCCTGCGCCTTGTCGGCACCGCGCCCGACAAGGCGGCCATCCTCTCGTTCGTCCTGGACGGGTACCGCCCGGAAGAGGTGGGATCGGCCCTGAATTCCGAGGGGATCGCGGTGCGCGCCGGGCATCACTGCGCGCAGCCGGTCCTGCGGCGCTTCGGGCTGGCGGCGACGGTACGGGCCGCCCTGGCGATGTACAACACGCACGCGGAGGTGGACCTGCTGGCGCAGGCCTTGCATCGCCTCGCCCGCCGGCGCCCCGCCGGGTGACATCCACCGGATCACAGCGGCGTGGCCCACCGCAGGATCTCCTCGGTGGCCACGGCGCCGACCTCCGACGAGTAGGTCGCCGTATCCCTGGAGACGGCCACCACGTCGTGGTACTTCGTCACCGCCCAGAAGCCGGGCCCGGACCGTTCCGGATGCCAGTGCGCCGGATCCTCGCGCCGCAACCGGTCGAAGTCGGCGTACGGGACGGCGTGAGCGTAGCGGTCATGATCAGCCCCCAGCCGCCCGCGAAGGCCGTGCCCCGGCCCAGGCCGGACGCGGTGTAGGTGTATAGCGACCCGGCCGCGGCCGTACGCCGGGCGAACTGCGCGATGCTCAGCCCGACGAGCACGACGACCACCGTCGCGAGCACGTAGGACCAGATGGCGCCCTGCCCGGCGGTGAGATACACCACGGCGACGGTGCCGGCCACCGCGATGCTCGGGCCGGTGGCCGCCAGCGACTGGCCGAAGACCTCGAAGCCGGTCGCGGACCGGCGGGCCAGATCGCGCTCGGCCGAGGCGGCGCTCGGCGCACCCGCCGACCCGGCTGGACCGCCTCGGCGAGCGCCGTCAGCCGACGGCCGTTCTGGACGAGATCGTCGATGGACCGGATGACCGCCCGATCACCCTCGGTGAGCCCGTGGCCGATCTCGTCGAGCGCCCAGAGTTCGATCCCCGCGTTGTTCAGCGCGTTGCCGAGCCGGTGGTAAAGCCCGGAGTGCTCGCCGAAGCCGTGCAGGAAGACGACCGCCGCGGCCCTGGGGGCCGGCACGCGCCAGGCCTTGTAGTACACCCGCCCGGTGACTCCGCCGAAGGTAGGCATCCTTATTCCTCCTTTTCCTATCGGAAATATCTTTAACCGTGCCGCACCCATATCTGTCAAGAGGGCAAACAGTGCTAATTCACGGCCCGGCGGTCGCCGAGACCGCAGTCAGGAGGTTCCCTCGCGCCGGGGGATTGGGGGGCCGTGCCGCGCGGCGCCTCGGCTGCGGGACCGGCGGGCTGAACCTAGCGGTACGGCCGTGACGGCGGACTCGTCCCGGACCCGGCGATCCGCTGCTGGACGAGGCCGTCCGGATAATCTTGATAATATAGATCTAGTTTATCGACTATACTGTAACCTGCCCTTACCCAAGGAGGTCCGGAGTGTCGCTCACTACGCTCATCGCAGACACGCGCAAGGCGGTCGCCGACGACGCGGCGAACGCCCAGGCTGTTTTCGCCGCGCAGGGAACGCTGGTCGGTGTCACCGAGGTCGATGTCCGGACCGGGGCGCATACGTTCAAGGTCGACGAGCCGCCCGCACTCGGCGGTGCCGACGTGGCGGCGAACCCTGTGCAGTACGCGCTGGCCTCGCTCGGGTCGTGCCAGGCCATCACCTACCGGTTCTGGGCGGAACAGCTCGGTATCGCCTTCGACTCGCTTACCGTACGGGTGGAAGGGGATCTGGATATCCGCGGGTTCTTCGGCTTCGATGACGACGTGCGGCCGGGCTTCTCCGCGATCCGTGTCGAGGTCACCGTGAGCGGGCCGGAAAGCCCCGGGCGCTATCAGGAACTCGCGGCTGCCGTGGACGAGCACTGTCCCGTCCTTGACCTGTTCAAGAACCCCGTGCCAGTGACCCGCGCTCTGGTCGGCTCAGCTGACTAGACCCAGGCCACCGGCCACTTCGTTGATGGCCTGCTGCGGGTGGACCCGCCGTACTGCCGCCCTGATCGGTCATGCCTGACCATCGCCGAACGGCTCATCGCCATCGGGCGCACCGGGTTCACCTTCCTCAACGTGGCGCTGGCCGACGCTGATGCACGCCGCCGCTTCGCGGCCGAGGTCATGCCGCTGGTGCGCTACGAGCTCGCCCGCCAGCAGTAAGGCCTGGCCATCGGGTACATCAGCGCCGCTGGCCGGCTCGCCCGTCGAGGCCGGGAAAGACGATCCCGCACGCCCGCTCTACTCGTCTCCTACCTCGATCGGGACGCCCACCAGCGAGCCGTGCTCGGTCCAGGACCCGTCGTAATGCTCAGATCGGCTCACGCGTCAGGCCTCCTTGTCAGCGCCAGCCGGCACCAGGGCCTGGCGGCCTGGCCAGATACGTCGGATGAGCAGGTACATCTCGCAGCCGAGGCAGAACCCGAAGACCCCGTTCAGGAACGCCGCGACCAGCGCGGCCGCCGTCGCCGCCATGCCGAGCCAGGTCAGGCCCGCCGCGTAGCCGGCCACCCCGGCGACGGCAAAGACCAGGCCGACTGTCTGGGCGAACCGCGGCGGCGCCTCGGGCTCGAGTTCCGAGGGCGGGCCCAGCCGCGGCCGGACCAGCCGCCGGTAGAGGAAACCATAGGGCGAGTAGCGCAGGCCGAAAACCGACCCTGCGGCGAAGACCAGCGCCTGGGCCGCCAGCAGCCACACGCTGCCCGTGATCAGTACCGCGGCGAGCACCACCGTCGTGATCAGGGCAGCGACACGCGGACCCCGCGGATCGATTCCCATCTGCGCCGTCCCTCCTTGGGGATTCCCGGCGGGACCTGGCAAGTTAGCCTCTCCTCGCTTCGCCGCCGCGCACCATTATTCCACTTATCCTCTCGTTATAGTAGCGATCCGGTTCCGCCGGCCCGGCCGTCATCGAGACCGCTCCACGACAAACGCGGCCGCGCCGTCGGTGACCAGATAGCTCCGGTCACCCAGCGACGGCGTCTGGACCGTCATGATGTCGGCCACTGCTGCCCCTGCCGTTGCGTTACACGAAATTCCCGGGCGCTGCCGCGAGAGCAGACTGCCCTGCCGCGGCAATGATGGAGTCGTCCTGCGGCGTGTGCACCCGGGCGCACAGCACGTCCCTATAGTGCCGCTCCAGCGGGTATCTCCTGGTCAGGCCGTTGTTGCCGACCAGCGCGACCGGCTGATGCCAGCGGTCCTCAGTCATCACCCCTCCCCATTATCTATTAAACCTACTGACAATATATGTTATTCTGGCGTCGTGCGGTACTCAGAGCCACTCGGCGGCCGGGTAGCCGTCGTGGCAGTGATCGGCGGGGGCGCGAGCGGGACTCTCGCCACGGCCTACCTGCTCCGGGCGGCGGCTGCGGCGCGGATCCCGCTGCGGATCGCCCTGATCGACCGGCACGGACAGCACGGGCTGGGCCAGGCGTACCCCACCGTGCACCCCGCCCACCTGCTGAATTCGCCCGCCGACCGGATGAGCGCGGTCGCACATGACCCCGGCCACCTGGCGCGCTGGGCAGCGGCGAACGGGATCAGGCACGACGGATTCCTGTCCCGGGCGGCCTTCGGCCGCTACCTGCGCGAGCTGCTCGCCGACGCCGAGCGCATGGCAGGACCGACCGGCCCGGCCCCACTGGCAGCCCGCGGCTGGACGGCGTGCTGGCCGCCCTGGAGTGCACGGTCGAGTACAGCCTTCCCGGGGGCGATCACGAGATCGTCGTCGGCCGCATCCATGACGTCGAGACGATCGGCAAGGATGCCGCACCGCTGCTGTACTGGCGCGGCACCTATGCGTCCCTCGGCGAAGCGTGAGCGCGCTGGCCGAGCAGCCCGACCTGCTGGACTGAGGAGTCTGCGAGCAGATATCCCTCGCGGACGCGAAGAACCGTGTGCCGTGCCAGAATCCCGCGTGTGGGCCTGACCTGCTGTTCTAGGCTCGTGGCTCGTGCTCATCCGGTGGGTGCCGTCTCTCGTCAGCTACTGGAGCCCGGCGCGGACGGACGTGATGCGCTGCGTGTTGAAGCCGAGCCAGTGCATCCGGCCCACGTAACGCGCGTGCTCAACCTTAAGACAGCGGTCCATGATCACCGTCACGCCGCCGTCCTCGGCGATCCGCGCCCCCTCCTCGTTGATCACGCCGAACTGGCACCAGAGGGCGCCGGCGTGGATCGCCACAGCCTCCCTCGCGATCCCCGGCAGCGCATCCGGCGCGCGGAAGACGTTCACGATGTCCACCGGCTCGGGTACGTCCAGCAGGCTCGCGTAGCACTTCTGTCCGAGGATCTCCGTTTCGCGGGGATTCACGGGGATCACGCGGTAGCCGTGCCGCTTGAGGTAGTAGCCAACGAAGTAGCTGGCCCGCAGCTCGTTGTTCGACAGACCCACGATCGCGATCGTGCTGGCGGTGTGGAGCACGCGCTGGATCGTCAACGGGTCCTGGTACCGCGCGAGATCGGTCATGCCGTCGCTACCTTCTTCCCCGCTGTCGCGGCGACGAGCGCGAAACCCTGCTCCAGATCCCAGATCAGGTCCCCGACGGACTCGGTGCCCACCGACAGCCGCACCGTCCCCGGCCCGACGCCGGCCGCCCGCAGCTCGTCGTCGCCCAGCTGGCGGTGCGTCGTGCTGGCGGGGTGGATGACCAGGCTCTTCGCGTCGCCGACGTTCGCCAGGTGAGACCAGAGCGTCACGCCCCGGATGAGGTCCTGCCCGCCGTCCCGGCCGCCGGCGCAGTCGAACGAGAACACCGCGCCGGCCCCGCGCGGCAGGTACTTCTCCACCAGCGGCCGGTACTTGCTGCCCGGCAGGCCGGGGTAGGTCACATTCGAGGCCAGGTCGTGCGACTCGAGGAACGCCGCGACCACCCGCGCGTTGTCGACGTGGCGTTCCATCCGCAGCGACAGCGTCTCGAGCCCCTGCAGGAACAGGAAGGCGTTGAACGGCGAGAGCGCCGCGCCCAGGTCGCGCAGGGTCTCGGCCCGGAGCTTCATCAGGTAGCCGTACGTCCCGAACGTCTCGTGGAACTGCAGGCCGTGGTAGGCCGGCGACGGATCCGCGACCACGGGAAACCGCCCGTTGGACCAGTTGAACGTGCCGGCCTCGACGACAACCCCGCCGATGCTCGTGCCGTGGCCGCCGATGAACTTGGTCGCCGAGTGGATCACGATGTCGGCGCCCCAATCGATCGGGCGGCACAGGTACGGCGTCGCGAACGTGTTGTCCACGATGAGCGGCAGCTCGTGGGAGTGCGCAATGGCCGCCACCGTCTCGATGTCCAGCACGTTCCCGGCCGGGTTGCCGATCGTCTCGCCGAAGAACGCCTTCGTGTTCGCGCGGACCGCCTGCCGCCACGCGTCAGGATCGTCGGGGTCGACCCAGGTCAGCTCCACGTTCATCTTGCGCAGCAGGTGCTTGAGCTGGTTCACCGTCCCGCCGTACAGCGCCGAGGACGAGACCACGTGGTCGCCGGGCTGCAGCAGCGTGAAGAGCGCGGCGGCCTGCGCGGCGATCCCGCTGGCGAACGCCACCGCGCCGGCGCCGCCCTCGAGGTTCGCCACCCGCTCCTCGAACACCGCGACGGTGGGGTTCATGATCCGCGAGTACGTGTTCCCGTACTCCTGCAGGTTGAAGTACGCCGCCGCTGACTCCGGGTCCTCGAACACGTAGCTGGTCGTCTGGAAGATCGGAACCGCGCGTGCGCCCGTGTTCGGGTCGGGCCGTTGCCCGGCGTGCAGCTGCCGTGTCTCGAATCCGAACGCGCGGCCCTCCTCGGCAGGCACAGTCTCGGCCCGGGACAGCTTGTCGGTCACAAAGGCCTCTTCCTCGACGTCATCCCGTACGAGCCGCCGGCCCCGCCTTCGGCCAGGCTGTGCCGGCCCAGAAACTGGCGGATAGTGGGCGTCTGCCGCGCTTCCTCGAGCAGGAAGCAGTCGTGGCCGTACGGAGCCTCGATCACCTGGAACTCTACCGGCTTGCCGAGAGCGCGAAGCGCGTCGGCGATCTCCCCCGACGCGGACGGCGGGTACAGCCAGTCGGAACTGAACGCGATCAGCAGCGTCCGCGCTGAAACGCCGTCGAGCGCCCGCGCGAGCGATCCGCTGCCGTACTGCCGCGCGAGATCGAAGTACGTCAGTGCGCGCGACATGTAGAGATAGGTGTTGGCGTCGAAGCGCCTGACGAACGAGCCGGCCTGGTGGCGCAGGTAGCTCTCGACCTCGAACTCCGGCTCGGTGATCGTGTAGCGGATGTCGTCGGCGAACTGCAGCCGCCGGCCGAACTTGTCGTGTAGCGCCAGTGCGGACAGGTACGTGACGTGGCCGACCATCCGCGCCACCCCCATGCCGGCCTCGGGCGCGCGGCCCGTGCCGTAGTAGCGGCCGCCCTGCCAGGCCGGATCGCGCATGATCGCATCACGCGCGATCGAGTTCCAGGCCACGCCCTGCGGGTGGAGGGCGTGCGTGCTGGCGATCGCCACGACGGCACCGACCTGATCGGGAAACAGGATCGCCCACTCGAACGCCTGCATCCCGCCGAGCGAGCCGCCGGCCACCGCCGCGAGCTGCTCGATACCGAGTTCGTTCAGGAACGCGCGCTCGGTCCGCACCATGTCCGCGACGGTGATCACGGGGAAGTCCGGCCCGTACGGCCTGCCTGTCGCCGGGTCGGTCGATGACGGCCCCGTCGTCCCGCGGCAGCCGCCGAGCAGGTTCGTGGCGACGACGAAGAAGCGGTCGGTGTCGAATGCCTTGCCGGGGCCGATCATCCCGTCCCACCAGCCGAGCCCCTTGCCGGCCGCACCGTCGCGATCCTCGGCGCCGAACCCGTCGCGCGTGCTCTCGCCGGACGGCGTCTTCGCGAAGCCCGCCGCGTGGGCGTCGCCGCTCAGCGCATGGCACACCAGGATGACGTTGTCGCGCCCGGGCGAGAGGGTGCCGTAGGTCTCGTATGCCACCCGAATCGGGTGCAGTTCCCGTCCGCAGTCGAGCCGCACCGGCTCCGGCAGGTCGAGGTACTGCGTCTCGACCATCCCGACCGAGCCGGCCGCGAGCTTCGAGGCTGGCTCCGCCATGTGGGCTATCCTAGCTGGTCGCAGCCGGTATATTGGCAAGCATCTCCATCGAGAATATGGGCATGGGAGCGAGAAGGGGTATCACGCGAGATGACCACGGTTACCAACGGTGTCAACGTGCAGGCGCTGCTTGACGCGCGCGAAGTGCTGAAGGGTGCGCCCGAGGCCGCCCAGTTCACCTGGCGCGCATCGGCCAAGTGGCAGAACGGCGTGCACAGCACGATCAAGGTCCAGAGCTTCTTCGGCCTCGGGGAGGAGCAGAGCCACAAGGCGGAGTCGGTGTTCGAAGCCGACCACCCCGAGGTCTTCGCGGCGGAGGACAACGGCATCACGCCAATCGAGTACCTCATTGTCGGCCTGGCGAGCTGCCTGACGGCGGGCGTGGCGTCTGTCGCGGAGAACCGGGGCATCCAGCTGCGCTCGGTCGAGTCGACGGTCGAGGGCGCGCACGACATCCGCGGGATCCTCGGCGCCGACAGCGACGTCCGCAACGGCTTCAACGACATCAAGGTGACCTTCCACATCGACGCGGACGCGTCGAAGGAGGACATCGAAGCGCTGGTGGCCCAGTCGCAGAAGCGCTCCGCCGTGTTCGACGCTCTCACGAACCCGACGAACGTCACCGTCGAAGTCGCTTGAGCGGCCGCGCGGCGGCTTGTCCGACGCGCGCGCTCCGGCCAGCAGGGAGGGCCACGTCATCGAGCGCGTAACCGCGGTCGTGATCGGCGCGGGGCACGCGGGCCTGGCCGCGAGCCACTTCCTCAGCGACCGGTCGATCGACCACGTTGTGCTCGAGCGCGGCGAGGTGGCGAACTCCTGGCGGCGCGAACGCTGGGACTCCCTGCGGCTGCTCACCCCCAACTGGCAAAGCCGCCTGCCAGGCCTTCGCTACGAAGGCCCGGATCCCGACGGCTACATGACCGTGGGGGAAGTGACCGAGTTCATCGAGCGCTTCGCCGCGGCCTCGCGGGCTCCCGTCCGGACCGGCGCGAACGTCACGTCGGTGCGGCGCACCGACGACGGATACCACGTGACGACGAGCCGCGGCGAGATTCGCTGCCGGGCAGTGGTCATCGCGAGCGGCGCCTGCAATCAGCCAGCGGTGCCGCAGTTCACGGATGCGGTGCCGGGGTCCGTCGAGCAGCTGACGCCGTTCGACTACCGCGACCCGGCCAAGCTCCCCGACGGCGGCGTGCTCGTCGTGGGAGCGTCGGCGACCGGCGTGCAGCTGGCCGCCGAGCTGCAGCGGTCGGGCCGGCCGGTGACCCTCTCGGTGGGGGAGCACGTGCGGTTGCCGCGCACGTACCGCGGGCGCGATGTGTTGTGGTGGATGGACGCGTCGGGCCTGTGGGGCCAGCGGTACGACGAGATCGACGATCTCACGCGGGCCCGGCGGTTGCCTTCGCCCCAGCTCGTCGGGACTCCCGAGCGGACGACACTCGATCTCAACGCGCTCGCCTCGATGGGCGTCGAGCTGGTGGGCCGCTGGGCGGCGGTCCGTGACGGCCGCGCGCTGTTCTCCGGCGGCCTGCGCAACGTGTTCTCGCTCGCGGACCTCAAGATGAGGCGCCTGCTGGATACGTTCGACGAGTGGGCTCGGACGCACGGGCGTGACGCCGAGGCCGACCCTCCCGAGCGCTTCGCGCCGACACCCGTGCCCTCCTCGACGCGGTTGCAGCTTGACCTGCGAAGCGGCGAGATCCGCGCGATCGTGTGGGCGACGGGTTTCCGGCCTGACTACGGCTGGCTCGACGTGCCCGCCCTCGACGCGAAGGGCCAGCTGCATCACGAGGGCGGCGTGGTCGACAGCCCGGGACTGTACGCGCTGGGGCTGCCCGTGCTACTGCGGCGCAAGTCCACCTTCATTTACGGTATCGAGGACGACGCGCGTGAGGTGATCGATCACCTCGCGCAGTACCTGGCCGTGCGCCGCTGATCCTGGCCGCCGGGTCCTTCGGGTCGGCTATCAGGTACCCGCCCAAGCCGCTGCCAGCCCCGCCGTAGGCAGCGACCGAGGTCGGGACGCCGATCACCACATGCGGCGGTGAGCTGCCACCGCCTCGTGGAGCACCCAGCCGAGATCGGCGATGTCCCCGGAGTCATCCCCGTCATCGCGGTTACCGGCATCGCGGGCGGCTTCCCAGGTCGCGGCACTTGCCGACGTGATCGGGGGGAGCGTCACGAACGAGGGCCTGGCCGGGTCGGCGGCAGCCCGCAGTGTCCCCGGGGCCCGGCTCCGCGAGGTACCCGTGACCCACATCCCGGTCGCCGCCACTGCGTCCGGCTACTGCCACATGTGACTTCCCGCAGCTCAACCGCCTTCAGCACAAAGCTTCTGGGCTCACAGCGCGGGCGTGCCGCCAGTCACCGGGGCGCCCGCGCGTGACCCAGAAATGCCCCATCTATGCCCTACATCGACGAAGGCCAGTACGGGTGCGCTGCCAGGGACTCCAACCCCGAACCCGCGGATTAAGAGGCACCCCACAGGGCGCTAGTTGGTAGTAATCTGTCTAGACAGGACTAGATAGATCTAGGAAGGTGCTCATGACGTCGCCGACTCCGGATCACTGGCAGATCCAAGACGCCAAGCAGCGCTTCAGCGAGATGATCCGTGCGGTTAGGAGCGAGGGGCCGCAGGTCATCACCCGGCATGGTGAGGATGTCGCGGTAGTCGTAGATATCGGTGAGTATCGCAGGCTGACCCGGCCTGCGGTGGACCTTGCGAGCATCCTGCTCGGCGGTCCGAAGCTCGACGACGGCATCGCTGATGTCTTCGCGGAGATCGAGGCCGAGCGCAAGGCCGACTTCGGACGTGCGGTCGATCTTGAGGCGGGCACGTGACCTACCTGCTCGACACCAACGTGCTGTCGGAGACGCGCAAGCGCCAGCCGGCGGCGGGCGTAGCCGACTGGATCGCGGCCACGCCGCCGGACCGGCTGCACGTCTCCGTGCTGACCCTGGGTGAGATCGAGCAGGGGATCGCGAGAGTTCGCGGCCGGGGAGACCGGCACCAGGCTTCCGCCCTCGAGCGCTGGCTCCGGGATGTGGAGACCGGGTTCGAAGATCGGGTTCTCCCGGTCACCCTCCCGGTCGCCGCTGCCTGGGGCCGTCAGCAGTACGCGCAGCCCCTCCCGGTGATCGACGCGCTTATTGCGGCAACGGCGCGGGTGCACGGCATGACCGTGGTCACCCGCAACGTCAAGGACTTTGAGCTGGCCGGAGTCCAGGTGCTCAACCCCTTCGCTGAGTAAGCCGTCAGAGCGGACGAGGTAGAGCAGGCGCAGGGACACAGATGATCATGATGCCCCACAGCTGGCCTAGTCATCGCTGCAGCTCACAGGCCAGGCAGACTTCTGGCACCCCACAGGTCACCTGAGGCGTCACCGGGAAAGCGGAATCATGAAGCTCGGCGACGGGCACCGGGGTGATTGCCGGGAAGCCGGTCGCCACGCCCGAACAGCTTGTGACGCAGCGTTCCCGGCTCGTATGCCTTCCGGTAGGCGCTGCACCGTCAGTTCCGGGTTGGACTCGGCGGCCGACTGATCCTCGGGCGGGATGTTGAAGATCAGGTTGGCTTCGCCGTTCTCCAGTGCGGCGTAGCGGACCGATGTCTCCTCGAGGAAGCGCCACGTGATCTGGCTGAGATACGCCGGTCCCTGGTGCTTGGCGTTGGCCGGGGCCGAGTCGTAGTCAGGGTTCTTGACCAGCGTGACGCTCTGGCCGTGGATCCACTGCTTCACGATGAACGGACCGGTGCCGACCGGCGACTGGCAGTTGGCTTGAAGTCCCCGCGCTATGGCCTTGGGGGACTCGATGCCGAAGAACGCCTGCGCCAGTTCATCGAGCAGCGGCGAGTCCGGCCGCTTGAGGTTGACCTGCACCGTATAGGTGCTCAGGGCCGTACTCGACTTGTAGTAGGGCTCCAGGTATCCCCAGTCGGTACTCGATTCGGTGGCCGGGTTCAGCTCCTGCTCGAAGTTATCCACTACCGCCTGGGCGTTGAACGACGTGCCGTCGGTGAACTTGACGCTGTGCTTCAGGTTGAAGGTATAGGTCTCCCCGTTGGGCGAGATGGTCCACGAAGTGGCCAGCCATGGCACCACGCGCCCGTCCGGGAGCTCCGATACCAGCGAGTCAAGGTACTGGCGGGAGATGTACGTTTGCGGCATGTCGCCGGTGTTATGCGGGTCAAGGCATGTCGGCTCACGGTCGGCGCCGTAGGTGATGGTTCCTCCGTAGACGGGCTTCGAGCTGCCCGCGCCGGCCGCGCTGCCACTGCCACTGCCGCATGCAGAGACGACGCTGCCGATCACGGCGAGGGCGATGAGCACAGGGACGGTAGACGATCTCCGAGGCATGACGGCTTGGCTCCCGCTTCCGGTGATGGAAGGCCCCGTGCCAGGCGGATCCGAACGAGCCAGGAAAATCGCGGCGACACCCGCGCCCGCTCGATCAGGCTGCCCGGCGCGCAGCTCCATCGCGGCGCACAATACCGGAGCCTCATGACAGCAATTGCTATAAAAACAATCGTATTAGTAGGAATCATCCATCGCATCTGCGAAGGTGTCAACCCTGATGCTGCTGTGGTTAGTCTCCGCCTGCTGCCGCAGGATGCCGAGCCGGTCAGGCAAGGCTGTGTACCGAACGATCCGGCGTTCACGGTCAGATACCCGTCGAGGGAGGGAGGGAGGTCGCGGCGGCCACTTCCTAGGCCCGCGCGGCCATGCTGGATCAGTTCCCCGCCCGCTCCTCGCCGCCGGTATAGGTCTTCTGGTGCTTGCCGAGCGGCAGCTCATCGGCGGCGTTGCGGGCGCGGTCAAGGACTAGCGCCTGTGGCGTGCCTTACGCCCGGAACCGCGTCCTGACGTCTGCCGCCCAGTCCACAAGCGCCCTGACAAGAGCCTGTTCGCGGACGTAGAACCGCTGAGCGGGCAACGGGATGGAGACCGCTGCCGGGACGCCGGAGATGCGGCCGAGGAAGACGCCCGCGGCGCAGATGCCCTCGGTGTGCTCCTCGTGGTCGAGCGCATATCCCTGTGCCCGTACCTGGTCCAGCTCCGCCTCCAGCGTCGGCCGGTCGGTGATCGTGGCGGGCGTGAGCCGGGCGAGCGTACCGGGCAATGCCCGGCTCAGTTCGGCTGCGCCCATCGAGGCCAGGAACGCCTTCCCGCTCGCGGTGCAGTACAGGGGGAAGGACTCGCCGATACCGCTTACCGCGCGGAGCCGCTGCGAGCTGGGGATCTGATCCGCGAACGTCGCCCGGTCCCGCTCCAGTACGGACAGGTCTACGGTCTCGTTGACCTCTCGGGCCAGTTTCTCGAGCAGCGGATGCAGTTCGTCGAGGCCGCCTCGCCGGGCGGCGTCCGCCATCCGGGGGATCACTGGGCCGAGCCGGTACCTGCCGCGGGGCCCGGAGGTTTCCACCAAGTCCTCGTTGCGCAGTGCGCTCAGCAGCCGGTGCACGGTTGACCGGGCCAGGCCTATCTGCTTGCCGAGCTCGGCCTGGGTCATGCCGTCCGGCGCGGTGCGCAGGATGCGGAGGATCTGGGCGCTCCTGGCGATGACCTGGACTCCGCCCGCACTCGGATCCTCTGCGGACCTTCTGACCATAGTGCGGACGCTAACGCCGCAGGCGGCAGCACGTGAAGCCGGGTACCGGGCACGTGCCTGGGGGAGGGGTCTTAGCGGCGATCGCGGTCACCGGCAGCACGGCGGCGATGCGGCTGCCCATCAAGCCCGCGCCGACCACGGCGGCGCACGGGAAACCAAGGCGCGACATCAGCATATCTCCCGCCATACGGGACATTAGGAACCGTATCTCGGTACAGTAGCTTTCGGGGTGTCGCCGGTCAAGACCCGCATGTGGTCCACGTCACATTCCGGATATGTGCGCCTGACCTGCGGGTCGCGACCTTGACGGTGCTGACCGGCTAGGGATAGCTTCACTAAATCCCGCGATGCGGGTTCTAATGACCGTATTACGGACAAGGGGGGCCGGCAAGACTGCCAGACAACCCGGAGGTTCACGTTCCATGAAACGCAGAGGCTTCGCCGCACGCGCGGCCATCGCGGTCGCGCTGGCCAGCATGCTCGCGGGGTGCAGCAGCGCGAGCGGCTCGTCGGGCACGTCGGGCTCGTCAGAGCCTATCCTGATCGGGGCATCCATTCCGCTGACCGGTGGCCTAGCCGGCTTCGGGTACTTCGAGAAGTGGGGTTACCAGCACGCCGTCGCCCAGGTGAACGCCAGCGGCGGCATCTCGGTCGACGGCGTGAAGCGCAAGGTGAAGCTCATCTTGCTGGATGACCAGACTGACCCGAACGCGACCGCCAACAACGTCCTGCAGCTCATCACCCAGGACCACGTCAGCGCCCTGCTGGGCTCGTGCACCGACTCGCTGGTGGTCCCGGGCGCGCTGATCGCCGAGCGGAACGGCGTGCCGATGGTCACGCCGTGCGCGACTACCAACGGCTTCGCCTCATACCGGTCGTGGAAATGGGTCTGGGACATCTTCTTCAACTCCCTGGACCTGACCGAGGCCCCGTTCAAGATGATGTCGGAAGACCACCTGACGACGAACAAGAAGATCGCGATCCTGCACTCCAACGGGACGGCGGAGAACGTCATCGGCGGCAAGTTCTGGCCTGACTGGGCGAAACAGTACGGCTACGACGTCACCAGCAACGTGGCGTTCCCGCCGACGGCCACGGATTTCACGTCAGACCTGCAGGCGGCCAAGGCGGCCGGCGCCCAGATCCTGCTGGCGATCGGGGAGCCGCCATCCATGATCGCGATGCGCAAGCAGATGCTGACGATAGGCTTCAACCCGAAGCTCGTTGTCATGGAGGAGGGCGGCGAGCCGCTGGCGTTCGCGAACGCGCTCGGCTCGCAGGCGAACGGTGTGCTGGTAGGCGGGTACTGGGACTCCACGTTCCCGTACCCCGGCGCCGCGCAGATCCGCACCGAGTTCCAAGAGCAGACGCACTCCACCTACTCCCAGCACATCGCGGACACCGACGCGGCCGCGACGGTCCTGCTCAACGCGATCGCGCGGGCTGGCTCGCTCGACCCGGCGAAGATCAACACCGCGATATCGCAGACCAGCTTGATGACCGTGGTCGGGCAGGTCAAGTTCACCGCGCAGCACACCTACACCCTGCCGATGGTGGAAATGCAATGGCAGAACGGCCACTGCTACGTGGTCGCCCCCGCCGACCGGGCGAACGCGAAGCTCATCTTCCCGATGCCGGCTAGCTGAGCCGGCTTCGCGGCGGACGGCCTGCGAAGGCCGTCCGCCGCCGGGTTCAGCCCTGGTAGATGATGCTCCTGACGTTGTAGTTCTCGAACTGCGGGCCGAGGATGCCGAACCTGAGCATCGCGCTGACGACCCGCTGCAGCCGGACCGGGTCCACGCCCCGCGGGAAGGCCGGCAGCGCGACCACGGCCGCCACGGAGCCGGGCAGGTGCAGGAACGTCTCGAGGACTTGCTCGACCTTGGCCCGCTCGGTCGTGGCGATCACCTGTCCCTCGTTGTACGCACGCAGGAAAGCCGCCAGCGTATTGGGGTTCCGCTGGGCCCAGGATGCGGTAGTTACCATGCCCTGGATCGGGAAGTCGGTGGTGGAGCCCTGGTCCAGGTCGGCAAGCTCCTGCACGCCGTAGGTCTCCTCGAGTGAGGTGACGAACGGTTCGGGTGCGAACGCCGCGTCCATCTTCCGCTCCTGGAACGCCGGGCCGATGTCCGGGAACGCGACGAGCGGGTAGTGCTCGTCGGCCACCGGGATCCCGTGCCCGACGAGCAGAGAGTCGACGAGCAGGTCGCTGATGTTCCGCGGCGCTAGCACCGAGATCGACTTCCCCTTGAGCCCGGTGATGGAACCGATCCTGGATTGCGCCGGGGCCACGAGGGCCAGGACGTTCGGCTGGAGGAACGACGACTCGGCGATGATGCGCAGATCCGGGTTCTGGTTGTGCCGGTCGGGGTCGCCGCCAGTGTCGTTCTCGATGTAGGTGACGTAGTCGCCTGAGCTGATGTCGGCCTTGCCGGTCAGCAGGTCGTCGATCTGCGGCTGGACGAGGGTTTCCACATTAAGTTTCACGGTCAGGCCCTGGGCGGCGAACAGCCCGTCCTGCTGGGCTATGAAAAGCCCGGCGGTGTCGATGGCCGCGAAGGCATCGACGACGACCGTGGTCTGCTCCAGGTGGCCCGATGCCGTGCCCCCGGAGCTGGTGCAGCCCGCGGCCAGCAGCATGACCGAGGCCATCGCCGGAATCCACTCGGCCCGGGATCTTCTCTTCAGCATCACGGAGCTCCGTATCTTCGGTTAGGGATGATGTGCGGTGCCTTCTTCCGAGGTGCCTCTGGCCTCGCCTACGTACAGGGACAGCAAGCGCTCGTCCGCCCGGACGTCGGCGGGCGGGCCGGCCAGTGCCACCCGGCCTTTCTCGAGCACGGCCACGCGGTCGGCCAGGGCAAGCCCGCGCTCGACGTTCTGCTCGATGACGATCATCGCGACGCCGTCGGCGTTGATGGCGCTGAGCGCCTCGTACAACCGGTCCACCACGATCGGCGCGAGGCCGAGCGAGATCTCGTCGAAGATCACCAGCCGCGGCGCGGCCATCAGCGCCCGGCTGATGGCCAGCATCTGCTGTTGACCTCCGGACAGCGCCACGCCGGAGCTGCCGCGCCGTTCCCGCAGCACCGGGAACAGCTCATAGACCGAGTCGAGCCGCCGGCCGCGCTCCGCCGCCGACGGCGCGGACCCGGCGCCGAGCAGCAGGTTCTCCTCCACGGTCAGGTCGCCGAAGACCCGCCGGCCTTCCATGCAGTGCGCGACGCCGAGGCGGACGATGTCGTGCGCGCGCAGCCGGTCGGTGCGCCGCCCGGCGAACCAGATCTCCCCGGCGGTGACCGGCAGCATTCCGCTGATCGCCCGCGCGGTGGTGGTCTTGCCCGCGCCGTTGACGCCGAGCAGGGTGACCACCTCGCCCGCCGCGACGTCGAACGACACGTCGTGCAGCGCGCGGAACGCGCCGTACCGCGCGGCGATTCCCTTGACTTCCAGCAGCGTGCCTGATCTGCCGCGCGGCCTGCCGTTGCCGTGCCGTACCTGCTCGCCGCCGGAGGTGCCCAGGTACACCGCGGCGACCTGCTGATCGCCGAGCACCTCGTCGGGTGACCCGGAGGCCAGCAGCCGCCCGCCGTCCAGGACGAGCAGGCGGTCGCAGCATTCCCTGATTACGTCAAGCACGTGCTCGACGATGAGGATCGCGTCGACCTCGTCGCGCAGCGACCTGATCAGGTCGATGAGCTCGCGCAGTTCGGAGTCGATCAGGCCGGCGCCGATCTCGTCGAGCAGCAGGATCCGCGGCCGGACCGCGAGTGCCCGGGCCAGCTCCAGCCGCTTGAGCCGGAGCAGGCCGAGCTCGCTGGCCGGTTTCCCGGCGAACTCGGCCAGCCCGCAGCGCGCCAGGATCCGAAGGGCCTCGGCCTGCGCGGTGTTGCGGCCCACCCGGGCGCCGTGCCGCTGCGCGACTAGCAGGTTCTCCAGCACCGTCATCTGACCGAACGGCCGCGGCACCTGATGGGTGCGGCCCACGCCCCGGCGTGCGCGCCCTTGCGCCCCGATGGCGGTCACGTTCTCGCCAAGCAGTTCCACGGTGCCATCGCCGGAGATCGCCCCGGACAGCAGGCCGATCAGGGTGGACTTGCCCGCCCCGTTCGGTCCCACCATGCCGAGCACCTCGTCGGCGCGCAGTTCTAGGCTGACGTCGTCCACCGCCCGGATGCCGCCGAACGTCTTGCCGACTCCCGTGGCACGCAACACCGGGTTGGCCCGGGGGGACGACCGCCCGGAACCCCGCGCACCCGCTGTGGCACCGGTTGCTGAGCTGGGCGGGGCTGCCTTGCCGGGGGGCACGGCCGCCCCGCCCAGCGGGCCGCCGCGTAGCCGGCCGTACCCGCGCGTGGCGAGCCCGCAGGCCAGCCCCCACAGCCCGTTCGGCGCGAGCCGGATGATGATGATGAGCAGGACACCGAGGATGGTCAGGTGGATCTCCGGGTAGCTCGCCAGCCTCTCGGACAGCTCTACCGAGATGACCGATCCCAGCAGCGGCCCGGTGATCGTGCCGACCCCGCCGATAATGGCCGCGTTGACGGTTTCGATCGTCCAGTCGAGTGCGAACGCGCCGGAAGGCTCCACATAACCGGTGCGCTGCGCCTGGATGCCGCCCACGATGCCCATGACGAACGCGGCCACGGTGAATGCGGCGAGCTTGGTCCGGAAGGTCCTCACGCCGACCCGCTCGGCGACGTCCTCGTCGTCCCTGATTGACTTCAGGCCCAGGCCTAGCCGGGACCGGACCAGCCACGCGACGGCCAGGGTGGCCGCGACCGCCAGGCCCGCCGACAGGAACCAGATCTCGTCCTGGCTCGGTGCCGTGTCGGCCAGCAGGATGCCCTGGTTCCCCCCGAGCCCGTTGTAGCTGGACATGAAGACGGCCAGCGCCTGCGCGAGCACGAGCGAGCTGATCGTGAAGTACAGCCCGCGGAAGCGGAAAATCGGCACCGAGACCGCGAGTGCGAACAGCGCCGAGGCCACGCCGCCGGCCAGGATCGACGGCAGCACGCCGAGCCCGGCCGACTCGGACAGCTTCGCGGTGCCGTATGACCCGACGCCGGTGAACGCGGCTACCGCCAGCGACACCATGCCGCCGTAGCCGGCCATCAGGTTCCAGGCCTGCGCCAGCGCGGCGAGCTGCACGATCTCGAACGCCACCAGCAGCCCGTACTGGGTGGTGAGCCTGGGCATCGAAGCCAGGATCACGATCGCCGCCAGCGTTGCGCCGAGCGCGGCCATCCGCCGCCTGGTCACGGCGCGAGCGTCCTTCCGAATAGCCCCTGCGGCCGGAACGACAGCACGACGAGGAACGCGACGAACCCGATGAAGTCGCGGTAGCCGTCGCCGAAGAACGACGCGCCGACGCTCTCGAGGACGCCGAGCAGGATGGCACCGAGCAGCGTGCCCTTGACCGAGCCGAGCCCGCCGAGGACCACGACCGCGAAACCGCTGATCAGGTACGTGATGCCTGTGGTGGGAGTGAAGTCGAAGGTGATGCCGACGAGCACGCCGCCGATGGCGGCGCAGGCCGCGGCGAGGCCGAACACGAACGCGTGCACCCGGGTCACGTTGACGCCCAGCACCGATGCCGCCTCCGCGTCCTCCGAGCTGGCCCTGATCTGGCGGCCGAGGCCGGTCCGGTACATCAGCAGGTGCACCGCCGCGGCCAGCGCCAGCGCGATCCCGAACGAGATCAGGTATGTGACAGGAACCCGGATCCCGGCGACCGCGACCGAGCTGGTCACGTATGAGGCCTGCAGCGCCTGCGTATCGCCAGACCAGATCAGGATGAACAGGTTCTGGGCGATGACGGACAGCGCGAACGTGGTGAGCAGGGCCGGCTCCGGCCCGCGGGACATCAGCGGTTCGAGCAGCACCCGGTGGACCGGCGCGGCGACGATGAACAGGGTCGGCGCCACGATCAGAACGGTCAGCAGCGGGTCGAGGCCAGCGTGCCGGGTGAGCTCCAGGGCGAGGTACGCACCGAGCACTATCAGTTCTCCGTGCACCAGGTTGACCAGGCGCATCACGCCGAACACCAGTGACAGGCCGAGCGCGGTGACCGCGAACAGGCCGCCGAGCAGCAGGCCGGAAACCATGGCGGTGATCAGCACGCTTCCGGGCGGAATCGTCATGGCTCGACCTGCTGCAGAACCACGGGTGGCCGACGGTCGCCGTGTCCATGCCTGCGCGCTTCGCGCCGCGGTCCGTCAACTAGCACTGCCCGGTACACCTGTACATCCCTGAATCCTGGGGTTGACGGCGTAAAGTGCCCTCACTCGTGACTCAACTCGACGAAGATGAGCCTGGTATCTGGTTCCGTCGCAACCCGGTCATGTCACCCGCTTTCCGCGGATTGCCTGCGATACGGGATGGAGAAACCGTATGCCGGGACACTAGGATCAGTTATCCGTGCGTGTCAAGGGACAGCGCCTACCAGGGGACGGGAAGGTCCGATGGAGCTTGGATGCCTATTCCCGCCCACTACGCGCACGCCTGAGCACATCGCGCTGGCCGAGGCGCTCGGCTACGAACGTGCGCTGGTCTACGACTCGCCCGCCTTCCTCGCCGACGCGTGGATCACGCTCGCCCTCGCCGCCGCCCGGACGTCCCGGATCAAGATCGGGGTGGCGGCCATCACCCCGCGGCTCCGGCACGTGGTCGCGACCGCTGGCGCGCTGGCTACCCTGCACGCGCACGCGCCCGGGCGAGTCGAGGCGGTCGTCGGCTCCGGCTTCACCGCCCAGCTCATGCTCGGCAAGAAGCCCGTCCCGTGGGCCGAGGTCGAGCGGTACGCCGTCGCCCTGCGTGCGCTGCTGGCGGGCTGCGAGATCGACTGGGACGGCGCGCTGACCGGGCTCAAGTACGGCACCCGGACGGGTATCACGCCGCCGGGCCCGGGCATCCCTCTGCACGTCGCGGCGCACGGACCGCGCGGCTACGCGGTGGCTGAGCGGGCCGGGGATGGCATCGTGACCAACATGTCGCACCGCGGCGGCAACCCCCCGCCGGCCGACATGAGACAGGTGCAGGTGCTGTATTACGGGACCGTGCTGGCACCGGGCGAGGGGTATGACGACCCGCGGGTGCTCGCCGCCGCCGGCCCGTACGCCGCGTTCCAGCTGCACCTGGGCGAGCTCGGGGTGGCCGGCGACAGCGCGGAATGCGCCGGGTTCGGCAAGGCGCTAGCGGAGGTCGACGAGAGCCGTCGTCATCTGGAGTTGCACCGTGAGCACCTCATCGGCGTGACCGAACTGGACCGGCCGTTCGTCACCGGCGAACTGATCGCCCGCACCACCGGCAGCGGAACCGCCGAGCGGGTACGGGACCAACTGGCCGGCCTTGCCGCCTCGGGCGTCCGCGGCGTGCTGTACGGGCCGATGGGGGACGACATCCCCCGTGAGCTTGAAGCGTTTGCGGCTGCTGCCACCACGGCCCGTTCGGCCTCATAAGGGATTTGACCGTGAAAATCAGGCGTGTGGTCACAGGCCATGATCCCGGCGGGAAGGCCGTCGTGGTCAGCGATGGTCCCGTACCGCGTACGCATGATTTCCGGCACGTGCCCGGCATGTCCACGACCATGGTGTGGGCGACTACGGCCGGGAAGCCGGTCACGCACAGCGATCCCACGCCGGGAGTGCGCAGCCAGGTGCCAGAACCCGACGGCACCTGCTTCGTCATCGTGCGCTTTCCCCCGGACAGCGTTCTGCGGGAGGTCGATCCGGTGGCGGCCGACACCGAGTACCGGCTGGCGTCTCCGGGCATCGCCGAGCGCTCCGAGCCGGACAACCCGGGCATGCATGTCACCGACTCGGTGGACTACGTGCTGGTGCTGGACGGGGAGATCTGGCTGGAACTCGACGACAGGGCGATGGTCCGGCTCGGGGCGGGTGACACTGTGATTCAGAACGCGACCCGGCATGCCTGGCGGAACCTGAGCGAATCGCCCGCGACCCTGGCTGTCGTGCAGGTAGGAGTCACTGGCTGAAGGCCGCCAGCGCCTCCCGCCGGACCTGGACGAGGGCGCGGGTGATCGCGGCCTCCGCGCCGTGGTAACGCTGCGTTGGCACCACCACCCCGATCGTCAGCAGCATGCCGGACGATTCCCGGACCGCGATCGCGGCCGCGCAGACCCCGAGGGTAGCCTCCTCGACGGCGTAGGTCACACCCGTCTCGGCCGCCTTGTCCAGTTCCGCCTCGATCGCCTTGATGCTCGTGATCGTGTGCGAAGTGTAACGGTCGAGCACGGGTGGCAGCATGCGCAGCGCGGCCGGGCGGTCCATGGCGGCGAGCAGCGCCTTGCCCTTCGCGCTGCAGTAGAGCGGGAAAGCCTGGCCGACCTCAGCGATTGCGCGCAGCGTGTGCCGGGTGCTCGGGATCACGTGAATCACCCTGACCCGGGCGCCGTCCAGCATGCCGCAGTCGATGGTCTCGCCGAGCTGGTCGTGCAGCTGCTGCATGAAGGGCTCGACCGGACGCCAGAACTCGGTCGGCCCTGCGGCCGCCAGCCGTGCGAACTCCGGGCCGATCCGGACCCGGCCGGTTGACGACACGCTGGCCAGCAGGCCTTCCGCCGCCAGCGCGGTTACGATCCGGTGAACGGTGGACCGGGGCAGCCGGACCCGCTCCGCAAGCTGAGCCAGGCTCAGCCCCTGCGGTTCACGCTCCAGCGCCCTAAGTAGCTGCGCCGCGCGGGCGATGACCTGCACGCCGCCGGCCGGTTCCTGCTCCCTCACAGCACGGAGGATACTCTTCAAACGGAGATATTCCAGATCATGCCTATGCCTTCAATCTCGCATTCGACGACGTCCCAGGGACACGGCCACCGGTGGTCGCCGTGCTCCAGTATGCAGCTGGTACTGACCGTTTCGGATCCGGACATCGCACGCTTGGCACGGTGGCTGATGGAGTCTTCCGGGCTGAGGTCAATCCCTGAGTGATCTTCTCGGGCGGCCGTGGTTGCGTTCCCGGGTTACCGTGCCGCGTGACGGCGGGGTGGTGCTGGGCAGCCTGGATCAGGCTCCCGCTGAGCAGGCCGGCCCGCCGCCGGTGCTGCCGGGGGATGCCCAGGCGGGCATGGGCCTGGTGTCGGGGGAGGGGCGGTGGTCGGCGGTGTAGGTCCAGGCCGGCCCGTCGGCGCGGAGCTGGTCGAGTGCGGTGATGAGCCGGTCTACGTCGTCGGCCTGGCTGCCGAGGCCGAGGCTGGCGCGGACCGCTCCGTCGCTGGCGCCAAGGCGGGCCAGCAGCGGGTGGGCGCAGAACCGCCCGTCGCGGACCCCGATCCCGTGCTCTGCGGACAGGTAGGCGGCGACGCGGGCCGCAGGCTGGCCAGTGAGGGAGAATGAGACGACCGGGACGCGGTCCGTGGTACCGGGCCAGATGCGGTGCACTCGCGCGCCGACCGCGGCCAGGCCCTGGTCCAGGCGGTGCAGCAGCGCCGACTCATGGGCTTGCCGGGCACCGTCCGGTAGCGCGCCGATGACCTGGCATGCGGTGGCCAGGGCCACCGCGCCGATGACGTTCGGGGTGCCGGCCTCGTGCCGTTCGGGGGAGCTGGCCCAGCGGGCCGCCTCGACGGTGACGTGACGGACCGCGCCGCCGCCGGCGAGGTAGGGCGGCGCAGCGTCGAGCCAGTCCCGCTTCCCGATGAGCGCGCCGGCGCCGAACGGCGCGTAGATCTTATGGCCGGAGAAGGCCAGGTAGTCGGCCTTGATGGCCCGCATATCGACGCGGCGGTGCGGCACCAGTTGCGCGCCGTCGACCGCCACCCGCGCGCCGTGCCGGTGTGCCAGCGAGGCGATCTCGGGCAGCGGCAGGCACTCGCCCGTGACGTTCGACGCGCCGGTGACGCTCAGCAGGGCAGCCGGGGCGCGGCCCAGTTCCGCCTCGAGGGCGGCGAGAGTGCCAGCCAGCGTTGCCCGTGCGAGAACGACGCGGCCGCCTCGTGCCCGCCATGGCAGCAGGTTGGCGTGGTGCTCGATGTCCAGGTGCACCACGGGCCCGGGCGTTGCCGAGGCGAGCAGGTTGAGCGCGTCCGTCGTGTTCCGCGTGAAGATCACCACGTCGCCGTCGCCGGCGCCGGCGAACGACGCGACATCGCGCCTGGCCGCCTCGTATGCGGCCGTACAGGCCTGCGAGGCGTAGCCGGCGCCGCGGTGAACGCTCGCATACAGCTGCAGCAGCTCGGTGACCCGCTCGGCCACCGGTTGCAGCGCCGGCGCGCTGGCGGCGTAGTCGAGATTGACGTAGCGTGTCTGGCCGCCCTGTACAAGCGGCACGCACTGGCCAGCACCGGCGAGCGGCACAAGCGGGAACTGGCCGGAGGCGGCCTGACGCGACAAGGCGAGCATGGATGTCGTCACTGATTACTCCGGTACCTCGGGGATCCGGGACCCGGATCCGCGCTTGCCGCTTCCGGTCGGAGGCGGCCGTGTCATCACCCGGAGCACCCCGCCGCGGAGGAGGGTTGCCGGCCAGCAAGCCGGGGCTTAGCACTGACGCTCGTGACAGAAACGAGAATATCAGCTACGGCGGCGCAGTGCCGGGAGCACCTCCCGGCTCGGTGCAGGATGCCAACGGCACCTAGGTGGCCGCCAATGGCCGACCCGACAAGCCGGGCGACGTCGTTCTTGGCGCATTCGCCAAGAACCCGCTGCGGCCGCTATACAGGCGGCCGCAGCGGGACCGTGCCTCGTTACAGTGTCGTGTCCTCGTATCCGGCGGGGCGGCCTTCGAGGATCACGGTCTTGGTCTCCAGGAAGGGCAGCAGTCCCTCGCGTCCGCCTTCGCGGCCGATGCCGGACTGCTTGAACCCGCCGAACGCGACGCCGAAGTCGGTGCGGAAGGCGTTGTGCCCGACGGTGCCGGAGCGCAGCTGCCCCGCGACCTGGCGGGCCCGGTCGACGTCGTTGGTGAACACCGAGGCGTTCAGGCCGTAGATGGTGTCGTTGGCGATCGCGATCGCGTCCTGCTCGTCCTGGGCCGGGATCACGCTGAGGACCGGCCCGAAGATCTCCTCCTGCGCGATCACCGAGCGGTTGTCCACGTTGCCGAAGACGGTCGGCTCGACGAACCAGCCCCGGTCCAGGTCCTTCGGGCGGCCGCCGCCGGTGGCCAGCGTGAAGCCGTCCGCGACGCCCTTAGCGATGTAGCCCTCGACCCGGTCCCGCTGCCGGCTCGCGGCCAGCGGGCCCATCTGGGTCTGCGCGTCGAACGGGTCGCCCACCCGCACCTGGGAGAAGGTGCTGGCCAGGGCCTCCAGGAGCTCGTCGTGACGCTGCCGGGTGACCACGATCCTGGTCAGCGAGGAGCAGACCTGCCCGGACAGGAAGCACTCGGCCTGGGACAGGGTCTGCGCGGCGGTCGCGATGTCCATGTCGTCGAGAATCACCGCGGCGGACTTTCCGCCCAGTTCCAGCGTGCAGCGCGCGATCCGCTCGCCGCAGAGCGAGGCGATCCGCCGCCCCGCCGCGGTCGAGCCGGTGAAGGTGATCTTGTCTACCCGCGGGTCGCGGACCAGCAGCTCGGAGACCTCGCGGTCGGCGGTGAGCACGTTGAGCACGCCCGGCGGCAGCCCGACCGCCTCGGCCACCTCGGCGATCAGGTAGCCCTCGCCCGGTGCCTCAGGCGAGCACTTGAGCACGACGGTGCACCCAGCCAGCAGCGAGGGCGCGACCTTGTTGCTGATCAGCGCCATCGGGCCGTTCCACGGGACGATCGCCCCGACGACGCCGACCGGCTCGCGGACGATCAGGCCGAACTCCCCGTCGGTCGGCTTGGCCGGCTCCTCGAACGGGAACGTGCCGGCCAGGTCGGCGAACGCGTTGAAGGTGGCCTGCGCGCCGGCCCCGCCGAAGCGGGCGATGGCGTGCAGCACGCCGGACTCACGCGGCCACATCTGGCCGATGTCCTCGCCCCGCCTGACGAGCTCGGCACCGATGGCCCGCAGGTACCCAGCCCGTTCGGCATGCGTCAGCTGCGGCCAGGGACCGGTGTCGAACGCCTGCCGCGCGGCCTCGACCGCCCTCGAGACGTCGGCCGCCTGAGCCTCCGCGACGCTGAAGAAGAGTTCTTCGGTCCCCGAGTCGATCACCTTGATCGTGGCGTCCGACGAGGGCTTCACCCACTGCCCGCCGATGAAAAAGTGATCCGCGTGCCGGATCGGGGCCCTTACGTCATCCGCCAGGCTCATCTGATGCCTTTCCGATGTCTAGTAGTCTCAGTGTGACTACCCAGCCTAGACCGGCCTGACGGGGGCCGCCAAGGGGACGGCCCCGCAAGCGCACCGGGACAAACCTGGACGATGCGACAAGGACCCGCAGGGCACGTGGCAGGCTGGAGGGTGTCTGTGCCCGGCTGGCCGGCGAAGGATCAGGGGTCTTTGCGGCTTCCCTCGTCCCTGTTCCGCTATGTTGTCTCATTGTGACTACCTGATCCGCCGGGGACACCTCCCGCGTCGTGACGGAGATGGGACACGGCGATGGACCACGCGCATGAGGCGAGGGCTGCGGCCCGCGGGCCGGCTTCCGATGTCGATGACCAGATCCTGGCCATCTGGCGAGCCCTGCGGACCAACCCCAGCCTCGACGCCCGCTGGGCCATGCAGGTTATCGACCGGCTGCTGGATGAGCGCCCGCGGCCCGGCCAGGTGGCGCCGTCCGGACCACCGGCCGCCACGGCCCGGGGCCTGGAGCCCGGGTCACCGGCTCAGCAGGCCATCCTGGCCAGTGTCCTGCGGGAACTCCTCAACGACGAGCCCGGCTGAGTTCAAGCCCCAGGATGACCGCCACCAGCGCATGGTAGATTAATGGCATGAAAACTGCCATCGACTCTGCCGGGCGCGTTGTCATTCCCAAGGCGCTCCGGGATGCTCTCGGGCTGACGGCAGGTCAACCTCTGGAGATTGACGAGCGCGACGGGCGACTGGAGATCGTGCCTGCGGCCACACCGATGCATCTGGTGGATGAGGGTGACGGCGTGGCTGCCGTCGCCGAAGCCGACATGCCAGTGCTGACCGCCGGCATGGTGCGGGACACGCTCGAGCGCGTCCGGCGATGAAAGCCGTCGATTCCAGTGTGGTAATCGCGGCGTTTGCCACCTGGCATGAGCATCACGCCATCGCCCGCAAGGCCATGAGCAGTCGGCCGCGCCTGGTCGCGCACGCGGCGGTCGAGTCCTACTCCGTGCTGACCCGCCTGCCGCCACCGCATCGCGCCAATCCGTCAATCGTGCACGCCTTCATCACGCAGCGGTTCACCGAGCCATTCCTCACCCTGTCGGAGGCCGGTTACCAGGAGCTTCTCGCCACCGTTGCCGCCGGGCAGATCCTCGGCGGACCCGCCTACGACGCCCTGATCGCTTTCACCGCCGCCGAGCATCAGGCAACGCTGCTCAGCCTGGACCAGCGAGCCACAGCAACATACGAAGCCGTCGGCGCCACCGTCGAGCAACTCGTTCCCTGACCTGTACCGCTTCAGAGCTCGCACCGGGTGCTGTGACCTGCGGTTCGGCCATGTAGGCGGGTTATGGCAAGATCGCGGCTTGGGTCCCTCCGCCTTCTCTACGTGATCATGATCTTGTGGGGTGCCAAAAGTCTCCAGTCCAAGATGCTGCAGGTCAGAGGCTGTGTGTCACGCCGCGCCGGCCGGATGTCAGGGTCGCGTCAGGGTGCTGTCACCTCCGGGTCGCCGTAACCCTTGCGAGGGTACGGATCATGAAGAAATACGCCTTTACCCACCTCCTCAACAGACCGGCGTTCACCCGACCTGACTGGCTGGGACGCCGGGGCCAGCTACGTCGACACCGGCATCCCGGTTGTCAAGACGCTTCACGTGTACGCACTGTGCGGCCCCAAGGCCTGATGATGACCGGATCTGCAATGCCAGCGCATGCCCCGGTCGGCCGTCCGCGGTCTGGGACGTGGAACCGCTGCTCGTTCGGGAAAAACCAGATGCCCGGGAGTACGGTCCGCACAGGGCGCCCACCGGATGTCAGCCCGGTGTCCCCGTGCTGTCACCCGGCAGCACTGGGAGGGTGAGCTGCTTGAGCAGCACGAATCACGTTGCGCAGGTGCTGGTTGTGGGCGCGGGTATCGCGGGGCTGGCGGCGGCCGGGGCGATCCGCGAGCTCGGCTGGGACGTGAGCGTGGTCGAGCAGCGCCCGGACTTCGACGAGACCGACGAGGCGCAACGCCGGGTCCTGGCCGGAGCCGCGGTCTGGGCCACCGCAGGCGACCAGCCCCGGCTCGCGGTCTGCCGGAGCGTGCTGGTCCTGGTGCTCCTGGAAAGGGGCGACCTCACCGGGGCCGGGGCCGTAGCCGCCGAGGTGCTCGCGATCGTCGCGGGCCCACTGCGGGGCATGCCGGAGGACGCGGGCTGGCTGTGGGCCGCCATGCTGCTGGCCGAGGCGGAGGGCCGGGATCAGGCCGCGCTGCGGCTGCTGGGAGCGATCGGCGCCTGGAGCCAGCGCGGCCACCGGTGGATCGAGCCGCTGCGGCGGCGCTACCAGCCGGTGACCGACCGGCTGCTTGAGCGGACCGACCCGGCGGTGGCCGCGGCGCTCATGACAGAAGGCGCCGCGATGAGCCCGCTCGAGTTGGCCGCGCGTGCCCTGGCTAGCAACGGATGACGCAGCGCGTGCGACGGATCTGCATGCGGCCGCCCTTCAACGGCATCTCCGGCGTGTCCGGGCGGTGATACCCCAGCCGACGCCCGCAAGAGTCGATAAGAACTAAATGCGTGGTGCCGACGCTAACGAGTGCGGTCGTCGGAGCTCGGCCATGGATGGCGGCTCATGACGCGTGCAGCCTCACGGAAATTCGGAACGTCGTGCCACTCCGCGTAGTTCCCGATGACGAATAGGCGGCGGCGTGCGCGGCTGACGGCGACGTTGAGGAGATTGGCGGGCCGGGCCGCCCAGTCGCGGGCCTTCTTTGTGCGGCTCGGGTCGGTGCCCAGTACGAGCACGACGACGTCGGCCTCCTTTCCCTGCATGGTGTGCACGGTCCCGATGTGGTTGCCGACCCACTCGCGCGCACCGATTTCCCTGCGGGCCAGACGCCAGCACTGTGTCACAACGTCGCGGAACGGGCTCAGGACGTAGATGCGGTCGAGGCTCACCTTGTTCTCGATGTGCAGCTTCCGCAGGATCTGCAGCAGGGCGTCACCCTGGGCGGGAACCCACTTACCTTCGCTGGGACCGGCCACGTCGACCCAACTGCTTGGCGGATACTCGGGGCGCGAGCCGCCCGGGAAAGGCTGGGTGACCGTCCCGTAGACCATGAGGCCCTGGTAGGCGATGGTGTTGCTGATCCCGAACATAGGCTCTTCGCAGCGGCGGTGCACCCGCAGCGGAGCCCCCACCCATACCTCCTCTGTGTCCCCGTTGCGATTCTCGGTCGGTATGGACGTCCCCCATCGGTTGCGGCGGTCGGCCATTCCCTGCGCGGAGGTGCCCGCCGGCAGCCAATGACGGTCTACGCCGAACAGGTCCCGCAACCGGTCCTGGACCTCACCCGGAACCTGGAAGATCGGCTCCAGCTGAAGGGGATCGCCGGTGATGACGGCGCGCCGGGCACGCCACAGCGCACCAGCTGCGTGCTGCGGCACGGCCTGCCCTCCCTCATCGACCAGCACCCAGCCGAGCGATCCGGGCCCGAGGGCCCCGAACATCCTGCCGCAGGAGGCGAAGGTCGTGGAGATCACCGGAACCACGAGGAAAGAGCGTCTGCCAGGCGGCTCGTTCGGCGTCAGGAGGTGGGGCGCCCGGCTCGCGGGCCAGCGCGGCGATCAACTGCAGCAGGTTCCGGCGGATCGTCCCCGCGGCGCCTGCGATGAAGGCCCGGTGCAGGTCCAGCGCGGCGAGGAATACCCGGGTCCGCGCCGTGGTCCACTCCTCGTCGGACCACGGCGCGGCACGTTCCTGAGCGTTCTGGTCGAGTTCCAGCCAGTGTTCGGGGAAGACCGGCCCCCACGTCTCGCGGGCCAGCCGGATACGCTGCTCGCCGTCCGCGCGGCGGCTGATCAGGGCCTCGGCGTCGCGAGCGGTATCGATCGCGCCCTGACGCGCTGCTGCGACCTGCGCGCTGACCTGGTCGGCCCGCTGCTGGGCGCCCCGTAGTTCGCGGATCCGGTGCGCGAGCTCAGTCTCCAGATCGTTTCGCCGCTCATGCCAGGCGGCTATCTTCGGCCCGATGCCCAGCAGGCCACGCACTCCGCCGGGACGGGACCTTCCATGTCTCTCCGTCTCGCCTTTCAGCGCCTGGACGGCTTGCCGCAGCCCGGTGACGGCGCCAGTGACGCGCTTGAGCTCCTCCTCGGCGTCGGTGAGCTGCCGCCCAGCCCGTTCGGCTTCATGCTGGGCATCGCGCACATGCCCGTCGCCGACGGGATACCGCAGTGCGGTGTCGGCAGCGGCGCGGTCGGCGGCCAGCGTGGCCGCCGACCCCAGGGCCTGGGCGAAGTGGTTAACGGCGGCTTGCCAATCGCCGACTGGCGGTGGATCCCTTTCCAGGGACTGGAGCAGGGCATGCAATCCGGCGTCCCCCCACCAGAATCGCTGACGGAACTCTCGCCGCTTCTCCGCGTTGCCCAGCGGCGCGGCGACCATGCCCCAGGCCGACTCACCCAGGAACACCGTTGCCTGTTCTGCGAAATACTGTGCCTCGGCTTGCCATTCGGCGCCGATCGCGGTGAGCGCCGGAAGCTCGGCCGCCGCCCTGCATGCGAGCGTCGCCACGGCGCTAGCAACCGACCCGCTCAACCCCTTCCCCTGGGCCTACGTCCACTACGGCGCGGACAGCACCGCTCGATTACCGGGTCTGCCGCAGGCCTGGCTGTCGGGGAGTCAGGGTGACCGCGAGTGTCGTTTCTGCATGTCAGCTGGGGTTTCTGGCCGCCTGCATTCGCCTGTCGGGTTCCGAACCGGGCATCCGGCTCTGCAGAGTCTGCCTTGCCCGAGGCGGTGTATGCCGAGTATTATGCCCGACATGATGCTTGGCATAGTGATGTCATGAGTATCCCGCACTTCCTCCTGGCGCTGCTGGCCGAAGGACCCAAGTACGGGCTGCAGCTGCGGGAGGAATTCGAGGCCGGGACCGGTGAGGTGTGGCCGCTGAACGTGGGTCAGGTGTACAAGACCCTGGGCCGGCTGGAACGTGACGGGCTGGCTGAATCCGACGGTACCGGGCAAGACGGACCGCAGAAGCGGTTCCGGATCACGCCCCGCGGTGAGGAGGCGCTGGCCGCCTGGCTGCGCACGACGCCGGACCTGACCTCCCCGCCCCGCGACGAGCTGGTGATGAAGGTGCTGGTGGCCGCGCGGGTGCCCGGTACCGACGCGCATGAGGTGATCCAGGCGCACCGCCAGTACCTGGTCGAGCTGATGCAGCAGTGGACGCGGCTGAAAGAGGGCGAGGCCCGGGATGATCTGGGCCTGGCGCTGGTGGTGGACGCCGAGTTGTTCCGGCTGGACGCGGTGACCCGGTGGCTGGATGCCGCCGATGCGCGGCTCAAACGGGCCGCTGCCGGGCCTTCCCGGCCCGCCCCCGTCCCCGCTCCGGTCCCGCAGCTTCGCCGGCTGGGGGCACGGCGGTGAGCCGGCCGGGACTGGGCGGGGAAGGCGGGAGCGCGGCGATGAGCGTGCTGCAGCTGCGCGGCGTGTCCAAGACCTACGGTCAGGAGCCGGCCAAGGTGCACGCGCTTGGCGGGGTGGACCTGTCGGTGCAGGCCGGGGAGATGGTGGCGGTGATGGGGCCCAGCGGGTCGGGCAAGTCCACGCTGCTGACCATCGCCGGGAGCCTGGAGGAACCCACCAGCGGGGACGTGCTGGTCTGCGGCATGGCGCTGGCGGGGATGCCGCGGGGCCGCAAGGCCCGGCTGCGGCGCCGGGTGATCGGGTACGTGTTCCAGGATTTCAATTTGCTGCCCGGGCTGACCGCCGCCGAGAACGCCGCCTTGCCGCTGGAACTGGACGGCGTCGCGGTGCCGAAGGCGCGCGCGGCCGGGCTGGCTGCGCTGGAAGCGCTCGGCGTGGCTGACCGGGCCGGCCGGTTCCCCGATCAGCTGTCCGGCGGCGAGCGGCAGCGGGTCGCCATCGCCCGCGCGGTGGTGGGGGACCGCCGCCTGCTGCTGGCCGACGAGCCGTCCGGCGCCCTGGACTCGGTGAACGCGGACGAGGTGATGCGGCTGCTGCACGAGGCATGCCAGCGGGGCGTGGCCGCGGTGGTGGTGACCCACGACGCGCAGCTGGCCGCCTGGGCCGACCGCGTGGTATTCCTGCGCGACGGGCGGGTGAGCGGCCAGACCACCCGGCCGCCCGGCCCCGAATCCCTCCTCACGCCTGGGGAGATCCGGTGAGCATCGCGCTGCGCGAACCCCCCGACCTGACCGGAGACGCGGGCGGCATCGTCGCCCGCCGGGCGGTGGCCCGCTGGGGCTGGCGGCTGTTCCGCCGGGAATGGCGCCAGCAGCTGCTCGTGCTCGGCCTGCTCACCGTGGCGGTCGCGGCGACGATCTGGAGCGCCAGCACCGTCACGAACGTGCAGCTCCAGAACCCGAACTACGCCACGTTCGGCACCGCTGCCGTGCAGGTCACGCTGCCCGGCACCGACCCGCACCTGGCCGCCGACATCGCCGCCATTGCGGGCCGCTGGGGCCCGGCAGATGTCATTGAGAATCAGGACATCAGTACTGGCACCACCCAGCCTGTGCAACTCCGCGCCGAGAATCCGCACGGGCACTACAACGCTCCGCTGCTCAGCCTGGTCAGCGGCGCATACCCGGCCGGGCCCGGCCAGGTCGCGCTGACCAGCCAGGTGGCGACCCTGTACGGCGCGCACGTGGGAGGCATCTGGCGGGCCGCCGGCACGACCTGGCGGGTGACCGGCATCGCGCAAGACCCGAGCAACCTGGCGGACGAGTTCGCGCTGGTCGCCCCGGGCCAGGTCACGCACCCCAGCCAGGTGATCATGCTGCTCGGCTCCCCCGCCGTCCAGCAGGCGATCGGCAACGGCACCGGGACGCTGCCCGGTATCCCGGCGGCGGCGACGGTCACGTCCCCCAACGCGAGGTCGGGCGGGATCTCGCCGGCGGTGCTCGTCCTGGTGGTGGAGGTACTCGGCCTGGTGTTCATCGGCCTGGTGTCGGTGGCCGGTTTCTCCGTGATGGCCCAGCGCAGGCTGCGTGCCCTCGGCATGCTCGGCGCGATCGGCGCGACCGAACGCAACCTCCGCCTGGTCATGATCGTTAACGGCCTCGCGGTCGGCATGACCGCTGCGCTCGCTGGGGCGGTGCTTGGCTTCGCCGCCTGGTTCGCTTACGTGCCGACGCTGCAGCAGGCCACCGGTCACGTGGTGGACGCGACGAACGTGCCGTGGTGGGCGTTCGCCATCGGGGTTGTGTTCGCGATCGCGACGTCGGTGCTGGCGTCCCGCCGCCCGGCTAAGACGATGGCCGCGGTGCCGGTGGTGGCCGCGCTGTCCGGCCGCCCCGCGCCGCCGAAGGCGGTGCACCGCTCCGCCCTGCCCGGCGTCATCGTGTTCGCGGGCGGCGTCGCGTGCCTGGCGTTCACCGGCGGCTGGGCCGGCGCCGGCGGAGGCAGCCACGCGCTGCTCCTGCTGGTCGGCCTGGTCGCCGTGATCGTCGGGATCCTCCTGCTCGCTCCGCTGTCCGTCAGCGTGCTGGCAGCCGGGGCGGACCCGCGGCTACCGGTCGCGATCCGGATCGCGCTGCGCGACCTGGTCCGTTACCGAGCCCGGTCCGGTGCCGCGCTCGCCGCCACCACGTTCGCGGTGTTCCTGGCCATGGCGATCTGCCTCGTCGCCAGCATCCAGTTCGGGAACCCGCTGAACTGGTTCGGCTCGAACCTGTCCAGCAGCCAGCTGATCGTCCACACGCAGCAGCAGCTCGGCGGCGGCCAGGCTGGCCAGCTCAGCAACGCTCAGCTGGCCAGCCTGGGCAGGCAAGTGGACAGCTATGCGGCTGGCCTGCACGCCCAGTCCGTGCTGCCGCTGGAGGCGGGCGGCGTCAACCTGTACCAGGTGGGCACGCAGGGGCCGCACGACCACTTCAACGGGTCCGTGTACGTCGCCACCCCGCAGCTGCTCGCCACGTACGGCATCAAGGCCAGCCAGATCAGCCCGGGTACCGACATCGTCACCATGCGATCAGGCCTGGCCGGCCTGCCGCGCACGGAGATGACCTGGGGCAACTACGGCCTTCAGTTCGGTCCCGGCGGCCTGGTGCAGAAGGCCAGGGTACTGCCGAGCTGCACGCTGAGCAGCGACTGCGTGGCCAGCCCCGCGATGCAGACGGTCAGCGGCCTGCCCGGCGGCACCTCCGCGCCGAACACAGTGATCACCGAGTACGCGATGAGCAAGTACCACCTGCGGCCCAGCCTGAACGGCTGGCTGATCCAGGCACCGGCCCCGCTCACCGCCACGCAGATCAGCGCCGCGCGGCAGCTCGCGCTCGCCTACGGGGTGACGGTCGAGACCAAGTCCGATGCGCCGAGTCTCGGCGAGTTCGCCGACGGCGCCACCGCGCTCGGTATCGTGATCGCGTTCGGCGTGCTGGCCGCGTCCGTCGGCCTGATCCGCAGCGAGACCGCGCGGGACCTGCGCACGCTCACCGCGGCCGGCGCCAGCGCCGGGACACGGCGGATGATCACCGCGGCGACCGCCGCCGCACTGGGCCTGCTCGGCGCGATCCTCGGCATGGCCGGCGCGGTGATCGCCGTGCTGGCGTGGGCGCACAGCAGCCTGTCCGCCATATTCGGCGACGTGCCGCTGAGTGACGTGCTGATCCTGCTGGTCGGGCTGCCGCTGGTCGCCGCGGCCGGCGGCTGGCTGCTGGCCGGCCGCGAGCCGGAGGCCATCGCGAGGCAGCCGCTCGACTGACGCGGGTCTTGCTGGCCATTCCAGTCCCGGTTTCCTGGGTCTAGCAACAGATCCAGAAACTGATGGTTCGCCCGGACCTGGCCGCTCGATGCCTGCCTGCGGCACTGATCATCCACTTCTG
>Ga0208565_1000278_pt1 | contig 41504 bp, 43 predicted proteins | sample Sb_taG_7_FD_187706 | JGI IMG/M metagenome (GOLD analysis project Ga0208565, IMG submission 187706) | Peat soil microbial communities from Weissenstadt, Germany - Sb_50d_2_FS metaG (SPAdes) (version 2) | ecosystem: Environmental > Terrestrial > Soil > Wetlands > Peat | place: Germany... | reverse complement strand
CGTCACCGTGATGATCTACGGCAAACGTACCCAACAAGTGGAACGCTCCGGTTATCGGCTGAGGATTCGCAAGGGAGCCAGCACGCTCCCCCGAGCGACTTGACGAGAGATTCGCCGAGGCCGGGTAAGCAGTTGAGGAACTCCTTACGCTTCCGCTCGCGGCTGGCCACCATCGCGTTCGTGCTCGTCCGTCCGGCCTTGCCTGGCGTAAAGCCGCCGCGGCGGGAGGATCCCGATGTCGTCCACGCCCGGTATCGCGGCCGCCGCCGCGTGGCCGGAATCGGGCTCCTCGGTCCACTCGATGGCGCCCTCGACGATGCCCTGCACGATCCCGGAGGAGTAAGAAATCGTTACATTCTTGGAACCTGGGACGCGCAGGAACTTACCTTCCTCGTCCTTGATCACCCCTCGTCCTTGATCAACGTGGCGCCTGGTTCCCACGCGGCCGGGTCGGACCCGATATAGCCGTTCGGAGGTGGACTATAGGTATAGACCATATAGCTTTCCCTGATCGCCTATCAATAATCCGCTAACCTGGTGTGGACCAATAGCCTGGGCCAATTGGCTAGAACAATCAGGCGCTGGCCGGACCCTGATCGCGCACTTCCTCGACGTGCCGCAAGGCCGCACGCAGCCGGGACAGCCAGGAATCCGCGTTCTCTCCGGTCAGTCGCACGCACCACGCCAGCGCGTCGCTGCGACTGCGCGCCACGCCCGCCTCGACGAGCGTGTCGAGGACCCGGCGCTCGGGCTGGCGCAGCCGGGTCATCACCGGAACCGAGAGTGTGGTGAACATCTCGGTCACGTCCGCACAGGTGACTCCCCATGACACCTTGCGCCGGAACTTGTGCTCGGCCTCCCGTGCGATCTCGATCCGGCGGCTCCTGGTCTCCTCGCGGAACCTGCGGATCCGGCCTTCGGCGGCCGCAGCCCGCTCGGCGTCCGACGCCCCGGCCGTCTCGGGGGCAGGCAGCACCCCCACGATGGTGATCTCCTCGCGATCTACCTGGATCTCCGGCGTCGCCGTGAACCAGTCACCGGGAAGCCGGCCACTGAACCAGCCGCGTACTTCCTCGGTGGCGGTGCCCTTGCCGTGACCTGAGGTCGTCTGGCTACTAGCGTTCGTGTCGTCACCCGTCTGGCCCGCGTCGTCCGCATGAGCGGAACCTTCTTGCTCTGTATTCATGTAATTATGATTACACCTTCACGGCATGCCGTCAATTACCAGGCAGAGCCGCGGACGCCTGGGCCCGCCGTCAAGAGGCCTGCCCGGGCGTCTTCGCCGCCCTGTGCGGGAAGGGCTACTGCCGTTCGCGTCAGCCGCGGGAATTTCTTCCCGCCCCTTGAGTAACAGACCCGGGGACCTGCGTCGCTCTCCGCGCGTATCCCCCTGCCTGGATGGCTGGGGGCCGAATCTGGAGGAGAAGAATGCGTATATCCCTGACCCGGGCCGCGTCGGGTGCGGCGGCCGCGGCGGCGCTGGCGCTGGCGCTGACCGGCACCGCCAATGCTGCGCCCATCCCCGTGAAGGTGCACACGACGCTGTCGATCGTGGAGTCAAGGAGCGTTATCAGGGCCGGAGGCAAGGACCTCGTCGCCGGCACGCTCAGGGCGGGCATCAGGAGGGGTCTCGCGAAGGAGATCGTCTACCTCGACCGTGTGGTCGGCAAGAAGCTCGTTCCGGTGAACGTCGGGCTCACCAACAGGGCGGGCACGGTCGCGTTCACGGTGCGGCCGAAGGTCACGGCAAGGTACGTGCTGGTGTTCAGGGGCACCGGGGCGCTGGCCCGCTCGCACAGCGGGATCGTCACCGTCAAGGTGATCCCCTAAGCATTCCGGCCAGGTTAGGCACGTGTTCACGTCGGCGGCCTCGGCTGATGTCTGCCCCGGGCCGGGCCGCCGGCGTGGCTTCGCGCCGTACCGTTCTCGGCACGCACGGCCCGCTGGCTGTGGGATCATGCTGACGCGATGGGCACCGAGGCGGACGACTTCGACGACGAGCTGGTCCGGGTCAGATCCGGTGATGAGACGGCATTCTTGCGTCTGTGGGAGAACCTGCAACCGCGGCTGCTGCGGTACCTGCGTGTTCTCGGCTGTGACGAGGCCGACGACGTGGCGAGCGAGACATGGCTCCAGGTGGTCCGCGACCTGCACCGCTTCGAGGGCGGGGCGGATGACTTCCGGTGCTGGCTGTTCACCATCGGCCGTCATCGGGCCATTGACGCGTCGCGGGCCCGGATCCGGTCCCGCAACAGGCTGATGACCGCGGCCATCACCCCTATGGTCAGTGAGAACCCGGTGGAAGAGGAGGTGCTCGGCGGCCTGTCGGCAAAGCAGGCGGTCGCCTTGGTGGCCGGGCTGTCCCGTGACCAGGCGGAGGCCGTGGCGCTGCGGATCGTCGTCGGCCTGGACACCGCCGCGGTTGCCCGTATCCTGGGCAAATCGCCCGGGGCGGTGCGCATTGCCCTGCATCGCGGCCTGCGTGCCCTGGCCGCGGACCCCCGCATCCGGGGGCTGGAGGCGGTGGACCAGTGAGCACAGATCTCCCTGGTATGCCCGGGCCTGAGGATCCTGCGCTCGATCATCTGTTCCGGGCCCTGACCGCTGACGGGTCCGCCGACGAGCTCGCCGACCGGGATGCCGCGCTGACGATGTTCAGGGACAGCCGGCGCCGGTTCCGCCGCCGCCACCGGTTTGCCTCCTCGATGAGCATGGCGGCCGCAGTGATCGTGATCACTGGCGGGATGGCCGCGGCGGCCTATGCGACCGCGCTGCCCGCGCCCGTCCAGCACGTCGCCCACCGCCTGCTCGACCGCATCGGCGTGCCCGATGCACATCGCCCCTCGGCTTCGTCCAGCGCGCATGGTATCGCTGCCCCGACGCCATCCGCGGCTCCGGCTCCGGCGACAGCGGCCTGCCCGTGCCAGGCCGGTCAGCCCGGAGCGGACGCCGCCCCGAACCTGGTTCTCGCGGCGTCGCACGCCCGGATCCCGGCGAACGGCGATGACGTCCTCTCCGGTCGGCTGGCGCATGGCGGTCAGCCCGAGCCCGGAGTCCGGGTACAGCTGTTCGAGTACGTCGACGGCCGTCCCGGCTGGCGCGTCGCGGGAAGTGTGAGGACGGATCGCGACGGTGACGTGACCCTGGCCGTGCAACATCTGACCAGCAACGCTTCGTTCCGCCTCGCCGCCCCGGACGGTACCAGGAGTACGGCTGTTCTCATCACGGTGATACCACCGGTGTACCTCCACCTGGCTCCGGGTGGGCGGCCTGGAACAGACATCCTGACGGCCAGGGCGCCGTTCGCGGACAGCGGCGACGCCGTTGTCCTGCAGGCACGAGCCGGGACCGTCTGGTACCGCGTCGGTGAGCAGGTGCTCAACCGGGATCACACGGCGTCCTTCACCGTGCTTGTCCCCCTATCGGGCGACAGTGATTACCGGGTCGTCGTGCCGCGGACTACCGCTCACGGCTCTGCCGTGAGCGGCCAGGCGCGGATAACCGCGCATTTATCGCGTTGCGGCGGCTGCGCGGACAGGGCCGGGCTCGGCCGACGCGGGGCCCGTGAGGCCGGGCTCGGCCGGCGCGGGGCCCGTCAGGCCAGGCCCGCGGCGAGCCCGGCGGCGATGCGCGGGTAGACGCGGATCGCGCCCGCGAACTGTGAGCCGAAGTCGGCCGGCACCACCTGGACGTCCATGCCCGGCTGGGGCGCCTGGATCATCCACCCGTTGCCCAGGTAGATCGCGACGTGGGAGATGTACCCGGGATCGGTGGGGTCAGTGTGGTAGAAGAGCAAGTCGCCGGGCTGCAGCTGGCTGACCGGGACGGCCGGGCCGGCCCTGGCCTGGTCGGCGGCCACCCGGGGCATGCTGACGCCAGCCTGGGCGAAGGCCCACTGGACGAGGCCGGAGCAGTCGAACGCGGTGGGCCCGGCGGCGCCCCACGCGTACGGCAGGCCATGCCTGCTTTCCGCGGCCCGCAGCGCCGCGGTGAGCTGGGGCGCGGTCAAGGCGCCGCCGCTGACCGCGGCGTCCGACGGGACGGTCCCGACCGCGACCGGCCCGCCCGGCCGGGTCACCTCCTCCACCAGCGGCTCGACGGCCGCCCCCGACGGCAGGACGTCCTTGATGCGCGCCGCCAGCGCGGCCACGCTGTCCGGCGGCGCGCTGACGACGATCGCGTTCCCGGCGGGCACCCCGAGCGACCTGGCGGTCGAGTCCGACACCATGGCGTCGACCCCGCCGATCCCGACCGTGCCGAACGCCACCACCGGCAGCCGCTCCGGCTGGCGGCCGGACACGGTGACCTGGCCGCCGAGGGAGAGCCGGTCCAGGGTCCCCATGGTGTAGGACACGGCCACGCCGCCGCCGGCCACGCCCTGCCACAGCGCGTCGGAAGCCGCCGTGGACGGGGCGGCGTAGCCGCGGAACGTGGACGGGTCGACGCCCAGCACGGCCGTGTACGCGCCGTTGATCTTGATCTTGGCGGCCTCGATCGGCTCGGCCGAGGTGACCGCGGGCTGCCCGGCCACCGCGGCCAGGACCTGATGGGACAGCGAGAATGGCGCGACGACCAGCAGGTCCGCCTGGCGCAGGCCGCGCAGCGGGGCGACCGGGACGGGCCGCGCGGACCGGGGCCTCGTGCTCGCCGCCGCCGAAGCACGGGCGACCGGCACCGCGATGGGTTTCCCTCCGCCGTCGGCGTTCCCGCCGAGCATGGGCACCACCGGCCCGGTGATCGTCGCCGGGGCGGGCCTGGTGTCCGGGATCCCCTGGGGCGTGACCTCGTGGGGCAGGCCGGTTACCCCGGCTGGCTTGCCGCCCACCGTCGCCAGCACCGCGCCGGTGGCCGCTCCGGCCACCGCCAGCAGGCTGACCATGACAGGAACCAGGTGCCTCGGCGTCGCGGGCCGCCGGGGGGCGGCGGATGCGACCCGTCGCCAAAGACGGCGTACGGCGTCCGCGAGCGAGTACATCGAAGCCAACATATCCCCCGAAGACACCGTACCGGGCAAGGCCCAGCCCGGCTAGGTGCCCGTGCCCGGCGCCGGGTCGAGCGGGTTCAGGCCGGGCTGGCGAGCGCCTCCCTGAGCTGCTCCGGGGTGGTCACCGGAGCCTGGCAGGTGAACTGGCGGCAGACGTACGCGGCGGGCGCTCCGTTGACCAGCCCCCGCCCGGCCAGCAGCGGCACGCCGGCTTCGGCCCCGGCGGCCCCCGAACCAGCTAGCACTGTGCCGAGGGCGAGGACCGCGCCGGGCGGAGCCGCGTGCAGCGCCGTCTGGTGCAGCGCGCGGGTTCGCTCGTCCCCGGGCGGGCCCACCACCGCGATCTCCGACGGCCCGGCCAGCCAGGCCTCGGCCACCGCCAGGCCGGCGCCCGCGGCCCGCGGGTAGCGGGCCGCGATGCCGGGGAGCACGCCGAGCGCCGCCTCGGCGGCCTCCCGGTGCCGGGCCGAGCCGGCCAGCGCGGCGTAGCGCAGGAGCGCTCCCGCCACGGCGAACGTGCCGGACGGCGTGGCGTTGTCGGCCGGGTCGGCCGGGCGGAAGATCAGCGGCTCGTCGTCGGCGGCCGTGTCGTAGAAGCCGCCCTGACCGTCGCCGAAGGAGCCGAGGGCGACCTCGAGCAGCTGGCCGGCCAGCTCCATCCAGCGTGCCTCGCCGGTCACCCCGGACAGGGTGAGGAAGCCCTCGGCGGTGCAGGCGTAGTCCTCGAGCGCGCCCGCGGTGCTCCCGGCTTTCCCGTCGCGCGAGGTCCGGGCCAGCCGCCCGCCGGCCAGGTGCACCGTGGCCAGCAGGGTGGCGGCGTCGCGCGCGGCCGCGACGAAGTCCGGCCGGGCGAACAGCAGCCCGCATTCGGCCAGCGCGGAGATGGCCAGCCCGTTCCACGCGGCCACCACCTTGTCGTCCCGGGCCGGACGGACCCGGCTGCCGCGCGCGGCCAGCAGCGCGTCCCGGACGCGGGCCAGGCGATCCGCGTCGGCGGGCTCGGCGCGGCGCTGCAGCACGGAGGCGCCGTGCTCGAACGTGCCGGCCTCGGTGACGCCGAACGCTTGCGCCGCGAACTCGCCGTCCTCGGGTCCGAGGATGGCGCGCAGTTCGGCCGGCCGCCAGACGTAGAACTTTCCTTCTTCGCCTTCGCTGTCGGCGTCCAGGGACGCCGCGAGACCGCTCTCGCCGGTCCGCAGCTCGCGCAGCATCCAGTCGCACGTCTCTTCCGCTACCCGGCGGGCCAGTTCGGAGCCGCTCAGGCGCCACAGGTTGGCATAGACCCTGGCCAGCAGGGCGTTGTCATAGAGCATCTTCTCGAAGTGCGGGACCACCCAGCGGGCATCGACCGAGTACCGGGCGAACCCGCCGCCGAGCTGGTCGTACATGCCGCCGCGGGCCATGGCCTCGCAGGTGCCCTCGGCCAGCCGCAGCGCGTCCGGGTCCGGGGTCCGCTGATGGTGGCGGAGCAGGAATTCCAGCACCATCGACGGCGGGAACTTCGGCGCGCCGCCGAACCCGCCGTCGGCGTCGTCGTAGTCGCGGTCAAGGGCCCGCACCGCCGCGTCCGCGGCCTGGCGGAACCGGGCGCCCGCCTCGGCCTGCCCGGGCGGGCCCGCGTCGCGCTGGCCCGCGTCGCGCTGGCCCGCCTCACGCTGGCCCGCCTCACGCAGGGCGCGGGCGGTGGCCGACGCGTTCTCGGCCAGGGTCGCGGCGACCTGCTTGGCCTGGCCGGTCACGCCGTCGCGCTGGGTGCGCCAGGCCCGCGAGACGTTCAGGACCAGCTGCTGGAAGTAGTCCCTGGGGAAGTAGGTGCCGCAGAAAAACGGTTCCTTGTCCGGCGTCATGAACACCGTCATCGGCCAGCCACCCTGCCCGGTCATGGCCTGGGTCGCGGTCATGTAGACCGCGTCCACGTCGGGCCGCTCCTCCCGGTCCACCTTGACCGCGACCACGTGCGCGTTGAGCAGCGCCGCCGTCTCGGCGTCCTCGAACGATTCGTGGGCCATCACGTGACACCAGTGACAGGCGGCGTACCCGACGGAGAGCATGACGGGGACGTCGCGCCGGGCGGCCTCGGCGAAGGCCTCGTCGCACCAGGGCCACCAGTCCACTGGGTTGTCGGCATGCTGGAGTAGATAAGGGCTCGTCGAATCCTTCAGGCGGTTCACTGGTCTTACGCTACTGTGCTGGCCCGGGGGGACGACCCCCCGGAACCCCCCGGTGCGCTCCGCGCCCCGCTGCGGTGTTCGCCGTAGTATCGCGCGGCCGGAGGGGCCGGGAGGCCCCTCGCGGGCCGCCTGATCGCGGCTACGCCGCGGGGCTCGCCGTAGCGGCGCTACTTCGCCGTAGCTGCGGGGGTCGCCGTAGCGGGGCTCGCCGTGCTGGCCAGGCGGCGGCGGACTGCGGCGTAGGCCTGGCCGAACAGGAAGAAGACGGCGCCCATGATGCCGACGAAGAAGCCGAGGGGCCAGTTGGACTGGTAGGAGACGGCGATGCCGACCCAGACCGTGACCAGCGCGATAACTACCGAAAGGGTCATCGCGAGCATCGGCCGGGCGGTCAGCGACCTGGCCGCGGCGGCCGGGCCGATCATCAGGCTGAACATCAGCAGGGCGCCCACCACGGGCACGGTCATGCTGGTCGCCAGGGCCATCACGAGCAGGAACGCGAGCTCCATCCGGCGCGATGACACCCCGCGTGCCTCGGCTACCTCCGGCATCGCCGAGGACAGCATCAGCGGCCGGAACATGACGATGATCGCGGCGATGGACAGCGCGCCGAGCACGAGGATGGGCAGCACCTCGGCCTGGCTCACGCCGAACACCTCGCCGAACAGCAGCGAGTACGCCTCCTGCGCGTACTCGGTGCTCCAGCTGACGAACAGCGCGCCGACCCCGAGCATCATCACGAACGTCAGCGCGGTCGCCACGTCATGCCGGGCGCGGCGGCCAAGCCCGGCGATGCCGAGCGCGCCCGCCACGGAGAACACCGCGAGGCCGACGAACGCGTTGAGCCCGAGCAGGCTGGCGCCGGCCGCGCCGGCGAAGGCGCCGTTGGGTATCGCGTGAGCCGCGAACGCCGACCCCCGCAGCACCGCGAAGAAACCGGTCACGCCGGCGATCACCGCCACCGCGGTCGCCGCGATCCAGGTGTTCAGCATCAGGCCGGAGAACATACCTGCTCCGTGTCTAGCGCCTCGGGCGGCATCGCTGGCTGGGCCTCGCGGCGGTCGCCGCGGCGCAGGTAGGTGACCAGGTAGCCGCCCACGATCAGCGTCACCACGAAGAAGCTGACCGGCCAGCCGCGGCCCGCGGGCGGCCAGTAGAAGCTGTCGTAGGCGAGCAGGATGCCGAGCCAGATGGCGGCCACGCCGATGCCCGCCGCCACCGCCATCGCCCGCACCGGCCCCTTCGCCACACGCAGGGCGGTCGCGGCCGGGCCGATCAGCAGCGCGGTGCTCAGCACCGCGCCGATGATCACGGCGGACAGCGCCACCGACACCGCCAGCGCCATGAGGTAGGCCGCGCCCACGGCGCGCACCGGCACGCCGCGGGCGGCGGCGATGTCCGGGCTGAGCGAGCTCAGCAGCAGCACCCGGGCCAGCACCACCACCGTGGCCAGCGCGAGCAGCGCGGAGGTGATCAGGACGGGGACGGTGGAGGAGGTGATCACGAACATGGAGCCGAACAAGATGGTGAACGAGGCGCCGGTCGTGGAGCTGTACTGGGTGCCCAGGTACAGGAAGAGCGCGGCCAGGCCGAGGGCGGCGCCGAGCACCACGCCGGTGGCCACGTCCCGCCCCCGGCGGCGCTGGACGCCGATCATCTCCATGAACGCGGCCGCGCCCGTACCGAACGCCAGGTAGCCCCAGAACTGGTTGATGCCGATCAGGAAGGCCCCGGAACCCCCGGTCGTGGCGATGTCCGCGAGGGAATGGCCCGCGAACGACTGCCCGCGCGTCACCGTGAACACGCCGACGACGGCCGACGTGACGGCGATCACGGTCCCGACGGCCAAGGCGACGTGTACCGGCCCGCTGCCGAAGAAGCCGGGCTCGACGACGTACCTGAGCAGGTGACCCACGATCACCTCACGGCGCTTGCGTCTTCGGCCGCGGCCTCGGCGGCGTCGACCCCTTCGGGTGCGGCCACCACCAGAACCCGCCCGTGCACCCGGATCACGTCGACATGCTGGCCGTACAGGCGGGACAAGACCTCGGGCTGGACCACCTCGTCGGTGCGGCCGACCGCCACCCGGCCCGCGGCCACGTAGACGATCCGGTCCATCACCGGCATCAGCGGGTTCATGTCGTGCGCCGAGAGCAGCACGGCGATCCCCTCGGCCCGGGCCAGCCGGGCCAGCACCGAGACGATCCCCTGCTCGCTCGAGATGTCCAGGTTGGCCAGCGGCTCGTCGAGCAGCAGCAGCCGCGGCCGGCTGATCAGGGCGTGCGCGATCATGACCCGCTGCTGCTCGCCGCCGGACAGCTCGCCTACCCGCGCGTCGGCGTACCGCTGCGCGCCGACGGCGGCCAGCATGTCGGCGACGAGCTCACGGCGGGCCCGGGACGGCAGCCGGATGCCGAACTTGTGCCCGTCGATCCCGAGCGAGACCACGTCCCTGACCCGCAGCGGCATGTCCGGCTCGATGGCCAGCTTCTGCGGCACGTACCCGATCGAGGAATCGCGGGCCGCCCGCGGCGCACCGTCGATGAGCACCGAGCCCCGGGTAACCGGCTGCAGGCCGAGGATGACCCGGAGCAACGTGGTCTTGCCCGCCCCGTTCGGCCCGATAAGGCCGGTGAACTCGCCGGGGCGGATGGTGAAGGAGACGTCTCGGAGGATCTCCCGGCCGCCCAGCCGCACGCCGACCCCGTCCAGCCGGAGCAGTTCTGAAGTCATCACAAGCCCGCCATCACAGGTGCTCGGTCGAGATCTTGCTGGCCACGGCCTTTTGCAGGTCCTGGACCTCGGCCAGCATCCACGACTGGTAGTCGTACCCAGGCACAGGCATCGTCTCGTAGACGCCTACCACCGGGATGCCATTGGCCTGCGCAAGCGTGATGAACGATTCGGTCAGCGAGTCCGTCACCTGCTGATTGTAGACAAACACCTTCACCTTGTGCTGCGTGAACAGGCTCCGCTCCACCGCGACGTCCTGGGCCGATGGATCGGTGCCGTTCATGATGTCGGCCTGGAAGGCCCAGGGTGTGAGGTTGTCGGCGCCGACCGCCTGGAGCAGGTAGTCCGCCACCGGCTCGGTGGTCGCCACCGGCGTGCCCGGGTACTTCGTCTGGAACGTCGCGATCGCGTTGTCCCACGCGGCCAGCGAGCTGATGAAGGCGCTCGCGTTGGCCTTGAAATACGCGGCATGGGCGGGTGCGAGGGCGGCCAGGTCGGCGGCCACGGCGTTCGCGACGGCCGACATGGTGCCCGGCTTGTACCACAGGTGCGGGTTCGGGGTGCCGTCCGGCAAGCCGAGCAGGCTCTGCACCACGACGACCTTGCGCGACGAACTCGGAGCCGCGTTCTCGATCGTGTTCATGAACGTGTCGTAGCCGACGCCGTTCTGCACCACGAGCTGAGCCGAGCTGACCAGCCGGGCGACCGACGCGCTCGCCTCAAACGTGTGCGGGTCGGTGTTCGGGTTGCTCATGATGGCGCTGACCTGGACGTACTTACCGCCGACCTGCTGGATGACGTCCGCGTACTCGTTCTCGGCCCCCACCGCGACGATCTTGCCGCCGCCTGAGCCGGATGATCCGGACGCAGCGGCAGTGGAGGAGGAACAGGCGCTCGCCAGCAGCGCCATGCCCGTCGCCGCGCCGATCGCCGCGACCGTTGTCAGCCCGCGCCAGCCACTCCGCATCCTCGCCGCTCCCGTGTCCGATGCCACCATCTTGATGGTAATGATAATGATTCCCAATTTCATCTGCAACACGATTGCCGCTTAGCATGATCGTGTGACGGAAGGCGCCGGATATGACGCCTTCTGACACAGGATCAAGGGGAAGGGAAGGGCGCGGTGAGGCGTGATCAAGGGGAAGCGCGGAGCGCGGTGGGGCGTGATCAACAGGAAGCGCGGAGCGCGGTGGGGCGTGCGGACGTTGGGCCGAACGGCATCGAGGTTGTAGCGTGCGAACTGTGACGACGCCTCCTGAGGAGCACGCGCCGGCGCGGGGCAGCCGGGGCACCCGGGCGCGCGGGACCCGGCAGGCGCAGGCCCTGGCGGCCGCGCTGGAGAGCCTGCCCGGCTTCTGCAGCGCCCAGGAGATCCACGCGGAGCTGCGGCGCAAGGGCGAGCACGTCGGGCTCACCACCGTCTACCGTCACCTGCAGGCGCTCAGCGAGCAGGGCAGCATCGACGCCATCCGCGACGCCAGCGGCGAGACGCTCTACCGGCAGTGCGGGACGAGCGTGCACCACCACCACCTGACCTGCCGCAACTGCGGGCGGAGCGTGGAGGTGGAGGGCCGGGCGGTGGAGCAGTGGGCCGAAAAAGTCGCCGCCGAGGCAGGCTTCACCGACGTGGGCCACACCGTGGAGCTGTTCGGCCTGTGCCCCCAGTGCGCACCCTAGTTTTCATGATGGACCGGGCGGGGCTAGGCGCGGGCTAGGAGTGCGGGGGCACGTTAGTCGCCCGCGCCGCGGCCGCTAGTTCGGCTTTGCGGTCGGAGGCGAACATGTGCACGTACTCCTGGCCGGACAGTTCCCTGATCGCGATCATCACCTGCTCGGCGATCAGCTGCCTGGCCTTGCCCGGCGGCGCGGCGGTGACCTCAGGGCCGAACTTGAGCGGCGCGCCGATCCTGATCTCGATCCGCCCGGGTCGCGGCACGACGCGGCCCGGCGGCAGCACCCGCCTGGTGCCGAACATGGCGACCGGGATGACCGGCAGGCCGGACTTGAGCGCCAGCCAGCCGACGCCGGGCCGGCCCCGGTACAGCCGGCCGTCCGGGGACCTGGTGCCCTCGGGGTAGATGCCGAACAGGTTTCCCGCCTGCAGCAGCGCCAGCGCCGCCTCGAGCGTGTCCTGCGCGGCCCGTGGCCCTTCCCGGTCCATCTGCAGCTGGTTCGTGGCTTTCAGGTAGGCGGCCCACAGCCGTGCGGCGGGCCCGGAGGCGGTGAAGTACTCGGCCTTGGCCGAGAACGTCACCGGCCGGTCGAGCATCAGCGGCAGGAAGATCGAATCGACTACCGACAGGTGGTTGCCGGCCAGGATGGCGCCGCCGGACGCGGGCACGTGCTCGGCACCGGTCACCTTCGGCCGCCAGATGGTGTGCAAGAACGGCCCGGCCATAATGCGGGAGAGCTGGTATTGCACGGGTCACTTTCTGCTAACCGGGGATGAACCAGCGACGGGGACGGTCGTCTCACGATAGCGTGCCGGACGATCGTGGTACGCGGCGGCCGCGAGTAGGGCGATGCCGAGCGGCAGCACGAACGGGAGCACCGCGGCCGGCACGATCACGCCGGAGTCGTCGGCGAACCAGCCGAGCACCGGCAGCAGCCAGAGCACGCCCAGGAGCGGGCGCATCAGCGGCTCGGCCGCGTACGCCCGCGGCTCGGTCTTCAGCCCGAACCACGCGGGCCGCCACAGCATCAGCCCGGTCGCCGCGACCACGATGGGGATCAGCGGGCTGAACGCGTTGACCGAGAGCGACCCGATGTTGGAGTTGATCTTCCGGAGCAGCAGGCCGCCGGAGTGGCCGTGCAGCGAACTGCCCGCGAACGACCCGATGTCGGACTTCCCGGTGACCGGCACGAAGTAGTTGATCAGCGCGAACACCGCGAACAGCGCCAGCCCGCTGGCGAGGACAAGCAACAGCCGGCGCCAGTTCAGCCTGATCCCGGCCACGGCCATGAGCAGCAGCGCGAAGCACGGCACCATGGCGATCGTGCCGCCTACCTTGCCGCCGAACCCGGGCCAGCCGGAGGCGAACACCGCGAACACCGCCACCACGGCCACGGCGAGCACGGCGGGCCGCCGGGACGACGAGTACCGCCGCAGCGCCACCAGGGCCAGCCAGGCCGCGCCGAGCAGCCCGGTGATGCCGTAGATGCCCAGCGCCTCGTTGCCTATCCCGTAGAACCGGCCGGCCTCGAGCACGGACAGCCCGAACGGCGTCTCCAGCTGCAGCCGCGACCCGGTCATCACGTCGAGAGCCAGCACGACCAGCGTGAACAGGCACACCACGCCGAACGGCGCCAGCGGATCGCGCCGCCAGGGACCGGCCAGCGCGGCCAGCGCAATGACGACGGCCAGCGCCACCGAGACCGCGTACAGCCAGGCGGCCGGGTGCGCGGACAGCGACCACGGCACCAGGTTGGCCAGGAACGTGCCCGCGGGCACCGCGGCGGCGAACACCCCGGCCACCCGCCACCACTGGGCCCGCCGCCGGCGCTTGGCCTCGGCAGCCCCCCAGAAGGCCAGCCCGATCCCGGCCAGCACCACCGCGTCGGCCAGCGCGTAGGCCCAGAAGAACTCCTCGTGCGAGGACCGCCACACCTGCTCGGCGGTGTCCCGGCCCACCAGCGACCGGACGGTAGAGGTAAGGCCCCCCCGGTCGCCGCGGGTGATCTGCGCGCCGACCGCGCCCACCGCATCGGCCGGCCCAGTGCTGGCCGACACAGCACCGCCCAGCCAGCCGAGCACGGTCGGGGTCAGGTCGGTGAGCACCACCATGCCGGGCTGCCGGGTGGAGGCGGCGTCCAGCAGGCCGGCCTGGTAACCGGGGCCGTCGACCAGGGCGAGCTGCAGGTGCGGCGGCTTGGTGGTGGCCCCGGGCGCGGTGACGAGCAGCGTCGAGCCGGCCGGCAGGTCCGCCGCGATCCGGGCGAGTTGGGCGTCCACCGAGGCGAGGGCCGGGGACCGTTCGGCATATCCGATCGTGCCCAGGTCCACGACGGTCAGCGGGCAGCGGGCCAGCACCCCCGCGGTGAGGTCCGCGGCCGAGGGCAGGTAGGAGGCGACGTACCCGGATTTGTCAGCGAGCGCCAGCGCGGCGCCCGGGCCGACGGCGGTGGAGCAGCCAGGGACCCCCTTGGCCAGCAGGCCCCAGCTGGGGTTGTTGTGGAACTGGTTGTTGTAGGCCTCCAGGGAGCTCATGGCCGGCACCACGGCTCCAGAGCCGGCGGGATTCACCGCGGGGAACGCCCCGCACGCGGCGTTGGTGTGGTCGGACTGCGCCCGGGCGCCGGCGTTCAGCGTGAGCCAGGCGTCGGCCGGGCAGGTCAGCGGCAGCACGGCGTAGTCCACCAGCGACCCCACCGAGCCCTGGCTGGCCAGCCGCCACAGCGTGGGCGTGGCGGCCGGGGTCACGTCGCTCCACCGCAGGCCGGAGATCCCGACGACGACGACGTGCCGCACGGGGGTGGTCGCCGTGGTCTGCGCGCTCGCCGGGCCCGCGACGAATACGGCCAGCACCGCGAGCAGGCAGGCGGCCAGCGCCGCCCGCGCCGCACCCGGCCTCATCGTCACTGCCCCACGGTATCCGGCGTAAAACCGTTATGCCGAACGATCCAGGTGCACGTGGACGTGTCCGCTTTCACCCTGGATGACCTCGCCGATCAGGGCGGCGGGCAGTTCCTGCGCCCGCAACTCGCTCAGCAGCGCGGGCGCCGCGGCCTCCGGCGCGGCCAGCAGCAGGCCGCCGGAGGTCTGGGCGTCGTGCAGCAGCACGGCCAGTTCGGCCGGGATGGCGGCGTCCAGGACCGCCCAGCCGCGCATGCGTTCGGTGTTGGCCCGGGTCCCGCCAGAGATGAAGCCGGCCGCGGCCAGCTCCGCGGCGCCCGGCAGCAGGGGGACCGCGGCGGCGTTGATCCGCGCCGCGGCTCCGCTGGCGGCCAGCATCCGGTGCAGGTGGCCGAGCAGACCGAACCCGGTCACGTCGGTGGCCGCCCGCACCCCCGCCGCCAGCGCCGCCTGGCTCGCGCCCGCGTTGAGCAGGGTCATGGACGCCACCGCGGCCTGGATCGCCTCGGCTGGGGCGGCGCCGCGCTTGAGCGCCGTGGCGATCACCCCGGTGCCGATCGCCTTGGTGAGGATCAGCTGGTCCCCCGGCGCCGCGCGGTCGATGGTCATCAGCCGCCCCGGGTCGGCCAGCCCCACCACGGCCAGGCCGTACTTGGGCACCGGATCGTCGATCGTGTGCCCTCCCGCCACGAAGCACCCGGCTTCGGCGGCCACCTGCGCGCCGCCGCGCATCACCTGGCCGAGGATGGCGATGTCGAGCCCGTCGCCCGGCCAGGCGGCCAGGTTGACCGCGAACAGCGGCCTGCCGCCCATCGCGTACACGTCGGACAGCGCGTTCGCGGCCGCGACCCGGCCCCAGTCCACCGGGTCGTCCACGATCGGGGTGAAGAAGTCCGTGGTCAGCACCAGCGCGCGCTCGTCGTCTAGGCGGAGCACCGCCGCGTCGTCGCCTTCGGCCGCGCCGATCAGCAGGTCGCCCGAGGCGGGGCCCATGGCCGGGACGCCGTCGCCCATGCTGGCGAACAGCGCCTCCAGCTTGGCTAGCGGCAGCTTGCACGCGCAACCCGCGCCGGGCGACAGCGACGTCAGCCGGGGAGCGGCCTGGGTCTGAGCCTGGGTCTGGGTCTGGTCAGCCATCACCCTCGCCACTGTAGCGGCGTGGGCCGGTTACCAGGCGGCGGTGGAGGTCTGCGGGGTCCACGGGATCGGCGTGTAGGTGCTCCCGTGCAGGATCCCCGCGCTCGTCCCGGGCCGGGCGTAGCTGACGACCAGCACGCCCCCGGTGGCGTTGGTGTACAGCACCTGCTCGTACTCGCCCACGACGTTCAGGTTGTTCAGGGTCGCCGTCACCTGGCCGGTGGCCGCCGAGACCTTCACCAGCGCCTCGCCGACGCTGACGCCGCCCGTGAGCCGGTCCGCCACGAGCTCCTCGACGATCAGGACCGTCCGGCCGTCGGGCGTGATGATCGCGCCGCGCCAGTCCGGGCCGCTGTCGTTGGATCCGCCCGGCCAGCCGGCGACGAGCTTGCTGTCGGCCAGCAGGTCCGAGCCCGGAGCGGTGGTATCGAGGAGCCGGACCGCGCCTGCCCCCTGCAGCGACTGGCCGGGCCCGACGAACGCGACGTACCGCCCGTCGGCGGTCCAGGACAGCGCGTCCACGTTCACGCCGCCGAAGCCGAGCCCGCCGCTGCCGGGGAAGCAATGGCTGCAGGTCTTGAAGCTCCAGGCTCGTTTGGTCCCGGTCAGCAGGTTGAACACGTAAAGCTGGGAACTGAAGAGTACGCTGCCGACGTCCGCGGCCAGCGAGGTGCCGTCCGGCGACAGGGCCATGTCGTGCACGGTGTCGCCGGCCGGGATGAATCCGGCCGGCAGGGCCTGCAGGGACGCGCGGCCGCCGGGAGTGGCGCTAGCTGGGTCGATGTGCAAGAGGAAGAAACGCGCCCGGGGAGCGTAGCCGAGGCGCGTCCTCGGCGCTCGGCCGGTCGCCGAGCATGAGGTAGGCCAGGCGGATCAGAGCCACGGCATGGCTCTGGTACAGCGCCCCGACGGCCGCCGCCGCGCTGTCGCCGGCATGCGGCATTACTGGCCAGCGGAGGGCCGCCGCGCCGGCCAGGTCATCAGACTCCATGTAACTAAGACGTCCGACACCCGTCGTTGCTGCTTCACCACTTCACTACGGACCGCATCGGCTGACATTGGTTAAGGTGAAGTAGACATGTCTCCGATGAGCCAGCCGGCCGGTGCCGCAGGCGAGCCCGCAAAGCACAACTTCGTTGTAGTCGCGAGCCGACTGCCGGTCGACCGGGTCGAGGGCCCGGACGGCGAGCAAGAGTGGCGGACGAGTCCCGGTGGCCTGGTGACCGCCCTGGAACCCGTCATGCGCGAGGCCGGGGGCGTATGGATCGGCTGGTCGGGCGATGCGGGCCCGGCTCCAGGCCCGTTCGAGGCCGACGGCCTGCACCTGGTCGGGATGGGGCTTTCGGAGGCCGAAGTCCGCCACTACTACGAGGGCTTCTGCAACGCGACCCTGTGGCCGCTCTACCATGACGTCATCGCCCCGCCTCAGTTCCATCGCCGCTGGTGGGACGCGTACGTGACGGTCAACCGGCGGTTCGCGCAGGCAGCGGCCGAACAGGCCGCCCCAGGCGCAACCGTCTGGGTCCACGACTACCAGCTCCAGCTGGTGCCGCGGATGCTGCGCGAGCTGCGCAGCGACGTCCGGATCGGCTTTTTCAACCACATACCGTTCCCCGGCTACGAGATCTTCGCCCAGCTTCCGTGGCGCCGGCAGGTGGTCCAGGGCCTGCTCGGCGCCGACTTGCTGGGCTTCCAGCGCCGGGCCGACGCGACCAACTTCCTGCGGGCCTGCCGCCGGGCCGTCGGCCTCACCACCAAGGGATCGACCGTGCGGGTCGACGAACCAGGCGGGGCGCGCGAGATCCAGGCGGCCGCGTTCCCGATCTCGATCGACGCGGCCGGCCTGACCGAGATCGCCCGGCGTGAGGACGTCAGGAAACGCGCGCGGGAAATCCGGCACGCCCTCGGCGAGCCCGCCCTCGTCCTGCTGGGCGTGGACCGGCTCGACTACACCAAGGGCATCCTGCACCGCTTGCGGGCCTACGGCGAGCTGCTCAACGACGGCCGGCTCGGGCCGCGGGTGGTCCTCGTCCAGGTGGCCAGCCCGAGCCGGGAACGGGTCGAGGCCTACCGGACGCTCCGCGACGAGGTCGAGGTGATCGTGGGCCGGATCAACGGCCAGCATGGGGATTTGGGCTACTCCCCTGTGGATTACCTGCACCAGTCCTTTCCCCGCGAGGAGATGGCCGCGCTCTACCTGGCTGCGGACGTCATGCTGGTGACCCCGCTGCGAGACGGCATGAACCTGGTGGCCAAGGAGTACGTGGCCGCCCGCTACGACGAAGGCGGCACGCTCGTGCTGAGCGAGTTCACCGGCGCGGCCGACGAGCTAGCCGGCGCGTTCCTGGTCAACCCGCACGACATCGAGGGCCTGAAGGACACCATCGTGCGGGCGGCGACGACAAATCCCCAGGAGGCCAGGCGCCGGATGCGCGCCATGCGACGGCGGGTACGCGAATACGACGTGGCCCGCTGGGCGGCGACCTTCCTCGACACGCTCGGCCGGGGACCGGGCGGAGACGGCGGCCCGCACCTGGGCGTGGAGCCGGAGATCAGCTGACCCCCCGCCGGGCGGCCGCCGCGAAGCTGCGGCCGCGCCTAACCGGGTCGTCGTGCCGCCGGGTGTCCATCGGGGACCGGCTCGTTCGTCGTGGGGATGGAAGCATTCCTATCCTGCCACGCAAGGCCGCGGTGACGACTCCGGCCTTGACCGGCTGCGTGCGGAGCTGGCTGCCGGCACGGATACTGTCCTTCTCGACGCGAACCTGCTCATCGCCCTGCTCGTCGACGATCATGTTCACCATGCTGCCGCTGAGAACTGGTTTATCGGCCTGAGCGGCAACTTCGCGACCTGCCCGATCACCCAGGGCAGCCTGATGCGGCTGCTCATCCGTGAAGGCCAGTCGGCCAGCGCGGCCCGGGACGTCATCAACGGCATCAGCGCCGATCCGCGGCATGAATTCTGGCCCGATGATGTCCCGTACGCCGATGTGCCCACCCAGGGAATCGTTCGTCATCGTCAGGTGACCGGCGCTTACCTGGCACAGCTCGCGCGAGTACATGGGTCCCGCCTCGCTACGTTCGATCAGGCGACGGCCAAGCTTCACCACGACGTGGCCGAGCTTGTCCCGGATAGCTGAAAGTCGACGGCACGGCGGCCCGGCTGCTCCCGCTCAGCGTGGACGGGCCGATCCTTGCCGCCTCGTGCCTGACGCTTTGCGGGGCATGCGGCCGCTACCATTACAGACGCGACGGTGACGACATACCGCACCTGGTGACGGTTCAGCGCGGTGACTATGGCGGCAGCGTTGAGTCCGGGCTCACCGGCAGCCTCCTGGCCGCTCACGCCACATCCTCCGCGGGCGTTGCCTGGCGCCATGCCTGAAGCTGCCGGTCGCGGCGAAGCCGCTCAGATTCGGAGCGGCGGGCTTCCAGCCCCGCGAGTATGTCGTCATGCGGATTGTAGGCGGCAAGGTACAGGCGCAGGTCGAAGCCAGCCGCGCGCAGGGTTACTGATGATGCCAGCGGGACACACGGTGCAAACGATAATGATTCAGGTTGTCCTGTCTCCGGCACCGGGCGTCGGAGCAGGCCAGGTGTGCCGAGCGGGCCGCCCGGCGGACCGAGGCAGTGCCGGCCCGTCGGCGGCCGGTGTCGTGCACGAGGCCGCCGGGCAGTGGGACGCGGTCAGCCGCGCAGTGGCACGCGGTAAACCCGTGGCGACGTCGGTGGTCATCCCGCGATAATGGCCGGCGTGGAGGAGGTCGAGGTCGTCGTCGCCCATCACGAGCGCGCGACCCTGCGCGTCGGCGGCGTGTTCCTGAAGATCGACGCTGATCAGACGCGCACCGACGTCGAGGTCGAGGCGATGGCCATGGCGCCGGTCCCGACTCCGGAGGTCCTGTGGCGCAAGCCGCCCGTGCTCGCGCTCGCCGCCCTCCCGGGGACGGCACTCGGCCGCCTCGGCGAGCCGTCGGCCGCGCCGCCGGCGGCGTGGGCCGCGGCGGGTGCCGCCGCACGGATGCTGCACGACGCGCCGCTGCCGCCATGGCCCGGCCGGAGCCTCGACGAGATCGCCTCGCACCTCGACGGCGAATGCGAGTGGCTCGTCACGAACGGCGTCCTTCCCGCCGGCCTGGTCACGCGCAACCGCCGGGTTGCCGAGGCTGCGCTCCGGCCGTGGACACCGGTGTTCACGCACGGCGACCTGCAGGTCGCCCACGTGTTCGTCGACGGTGACGAGATCACCGGCGTGGTCGACTGGTCCGAGGCGGGCCAGGGCGATGCCCTGTACGACCTCGCCAGCCTGACGCTCGGACACGAGGAGCACCTTGGCGACGTCGTCGCCGGCTACGGCACCGACGTCGACCTCGACGTGATCCGCGCGTGGTGGTCGCTGCGAAGCCTGCGGAACGTCCGCTGGCTGGTCGAGCACGGCTTCGACCCGTCCTCGCCAGGCTGCGAGATCGACGTGCTGAGATCCCGGCTGTGAGGCTGCACGAGCCCGACGGCCACGAGTGCCGTCCTGCCGCATCGAGCGGGCCATCTCCTGAAGCGCGCCGTCTTCCGGACCGGCGAGGTCATGGTCCCCGAAGATCCCGGGCAGCCGGCCGGGGACATCGGAACCCGGCGCACGACTGGAGTCGAAGATGCGCCTTAGCTGAGGACCAGCAGTGCGTATGGCTCTCTCCGAAGCGACTGCTGGCCACGCATACCCGGCGCTTGGCGTGTGGCGGTTCGGAGCATTCGCTCACGTTAGGTGAGCGCCGGGCGAACTCGGCGCGGGCAGGGAGGCAGCAAATGAGCACACCAGAAGGCGCGGACGCCGAGCTGCCCCGCTACCCGGGACTGGCAGTGCCCAGGACGGGCGGAGCGGCGGTCGTGGTGCGCGCGCTGCGGAAGAGGTTCGGTGCGAAGGAAGCCGTGGCCGGCATCGACTTGGAGGTCGCGGCGGGTTCGCTGGCCGGCGCGAGCAGTGGCCGTGGCTGCCTGGAACGATTGTAGAACGGTGCGGGCCGGAGGAATGGTACGTATGCGTCGAGGTGCGCGAGCTGGCCGTACTGTGCGACGGCCGCCGGGCACCGCGCGGGACCGCCAGCCGTAATCTCTACTACTCGTGCTGCTTCAGGGACAGCTCGGAGATCCGAACGCGCACCGCATCCAGTGCCGCCTCGGCGACGAGGCGCGGGGCGGGCCGGTGACCGGGGACCGGGTGATCTGCTTGGAACAGGCGGCGTGGCTGTTCCGCGCTCGCGCCCAGGCAACAGAGATCGTCTTGCGGGAACGGGTCCTGCTCCCGCCTGAGTCCGCAGACGGCGACGACCCCGACGAGGATGAGGAGAACGACGCGCCGCCGGGGAGCGGGGAACGGCCGATGGTCATCGACCGCGACCATCCGCAATGAGCAGAGATGAACGCCGAGCAGCAGGAACGCGCCGACGATTCAGCGTCGGATAGCCTGGCTGGCGTCGGCACGCTGGTACCCCTCCAACCGTTTTGGCCGGAGGGGTACCTATGTCTCACGTCAGGCACGGGGCTCTAGTCAGCTGGGCGCAGACTGGCCATGCGGTAGTTGCCGGAGCGGCCGCTTTATCGTTGCCAGCTCAGCCATCACGGCGGCGTGACGGGCGTCAGCCATGGCGACGAGCTGTCGCGGTATGCTCTGAGTGTGAGTGAGGGTCCCGTTACCTCCGGCGACGAGATTGCTGATCACCAGGTGATCATCCGCGGAGGTCAGGTCGAAGCGGTTGTGGTCCCGCTGGAGGAGTATCGCGCGCTGAAGGCGCTGGAGCAGCGAGAGGCCGAGCTGTATTGGGCCGTTCACGAGGCAAGGTACCCATCCCGTCCCGGCGACGATGCGCCAGACGGAAAGGTGTACGACTCCATGGATGCGCTGCTGGCTGACCTCGGCTCGGATGGGTGAAGTACGTCCGGACGCCTGGCTTCCTGGCGGATCTCCGGCGCCTTCCTGACGAGCACCGCAAGATGTTCGCCGCTGCGGTCCATGAGCTGCTGCGTCCCGCCTTGGACGCTGGGGCACACACTGGCGCTGCACCTTGGCCCAGGGCACTGCGCATCCACAGGATCGGCAGGGACTACTCGATGACCTGGAGCTTCGCCGGCCCCGACGGCCGGGCACTGTTCCGGCTGGCAGAGGTAGCGGGCGATCCTGTCGTCATCTGGCTACGGGTCGGCAATCACGACATCTATAACCATTGACGAACCGAAGACCGTTGCTTCGCAGCTTCGCGCCGTCCTGCGGCTATCGGTTTGTTATAAACGGCCACCCGGCCAGCAAGTTCACTTACCGTACGCAAGTCGTAATGCAGTCATACTCCAACGTGCAAGACATAACAACACATTGGGCTCTCCATTTAGCCGGAGTAAGCTGAGACCGTGGCTGAGGTCCGTGGCGGGCTGCACTACCCGCGCTCGATAGGCGAGTTCCAGGCCTGGTTCCGCACCGATGCCGACTGCCTGGACTACCTGGAGTGGCTGCGCTGGCCACACGGGTTCGAATGCGCCAAGTGCGACGGCGCCGGATCATGTGCGCCGCCTGCGGGCACCGGACCTCGGTGACGGTCGGCACGATCTTCGACAAGACGCGCACACCGCTGACTGTGTGGTTCACGGCCTGCTGGTCGTTCGCCACGGCTAAGGACGGGATCTCGGCGCTCAGCTTGCAGCGGTCGCTGGAGATCGGCTCCTACCAGACGGCGTGGGCGATGCTGGCCCGGTTCCGCTCGGTGCTGGTCCACCCGGGCCGCAAGCGGCTGAACGGCACGGTGGAGGTGGATGAAACCTACATCGGCGGCGAAGAGCCCGGGCTGGCTGGCGGGCGTGCTCAGGGCAAGAAGGTCCTGACCGGCATCGCGGTCGAAGTCAGCGAGCCCAAGGGGATCGGCCGGTGCCGGATGGCGCTGCTCGAGGACGGGCCGGCCGCGTCATTGCTTCCCTTCGTCACTGATCATGTCGCCCCGGCAGCGACAGTGATCACCGATGCCTGGATGGGGTATCACGGGCTCGCCAAGCTCGGCTACGCCCATCAGCGGCGCAGCCAGCGGGCTGCGCGGGCCCGTGGCGAGGACCCGGCCGCGCTGCTGCCGGCCGTGCACCGCGTCGCTTCGCTCGCCAAGCGGTGGCTGCTGAGCACTCACCAGGGGGCGGTCGAGCCCGCCCACCTGCAGAGCTACCTCGATGAGTTTGTGTTCCGCTTCAACCGCCGGCGCTCGCGCAGCCGCGGCATGGTCTTCTACCGTGTGCTCGAGCTTGCGGCCGGTCACGAGCCGGTGCGCTACCGCAACATCACTGCCGGGAACAAGCCACGGAAGACCTCACCAGTGCCGCCTGCTACGCGCGGGCATCCGCCGAGCCTGGACCGAGTCACCGCCGGGCGTCCGTGGCGCGCTGCGTATCTGCCATACTCCGGCTAAATGGAGAGCCCGAACAACACATTTGGTCGCGCCGACCCGCAAGCTCGCTGTGACCAAGCGTGCCGTTAAGGTCGGCACATGGCCGTTAAGGCCGGCACATGGCGGCGTCGACAAGAGTGCCCAATGAGGTGCCACGGCAGGACTATGATGCGCCTGCTCTGGACGGCATGTCATCGGCAGAGTTGATATTCACCATCGTCTATTCCGCCGCGCGATGGGTGGATTGGTGGCGGTAGAGCAACGGCAGCACGTGCAGGTCCTTCGGGCGGCCCGCCTGACTGCTGCCAACCGACTACCGCTCCCAGACGAGCGCTTGCCGCAGCGATTTAGCCGTGACTCTAGACGTGCCGCTCGCGCCTGCAAGAGCTGTGGGCGGTTACGCTAGATGCGCGACGCGGTACTGATCCCGGATCTCTGGGCGCAGGCGGCCGCGGGCGGGGACGTCGAGACCGTTTTCCTTCGCCCACGCCCTGACTTCCGCTGCCGAGACGGCAGCGGGTTTGGATGGGCGGGCTGGCGCTGGGGCGGCCATCTCGGTGCCGGGGAATAGCGGGATCTCACCAATCACCGGATTGGTGAAGCCGATCCTCTTGTAGGCGGTAAGCCTCTTCCCGTGCATGCGGGTCAGCATGGGCACTCTGGTGTCGGCGTAGTCGTGTACCTCGACCGTCGTTTTCCCCGGCAGATCACGCATGATCCGGCCGACGTTCTGCGTGATGATCGACTCCGAGGAGGACGGTGAGCACAGGAAAAGCGTGTCGAGCGCTGGGCAGTCGAAGCCTTCGCCAATGTAGCTGGCGGTTGCCGCCAGCAGCATTGGCTCGCGCGCGTGCACCGGGTCCCAGTCCGCGAGCTGCTTCAGGATGACACGCCGCTTTCCAGGGGATATGGAGCCGTGCAGCACCATCGGCGCCAAGCCACGGGCGTTCAGTTCGGCGGCGAGCTGGTCGACGTGCTCGGTCCGTCCTGCCATCACCAGGCAGTTACGGCCACGTCTGATCGCGTGCACCACATCATCGATGATCTGCGCGGTGCGGATCCGGTCCGACACGAGTGCCGGGATGATGATCGACTGAAGGATGCCGGGCGTGTCGCTGTCGATGTCGTCACGGATCGTGGTGGCAGTCGGATGAACATGCAGTTCCTGGATAAGGTCCGTCGCACTCGGGATCTTGTGTCGCACCTGTCCGCAGTGCATGAACATGATCTCCTCACGGCCATCCGCCCGCTTCGGCGTCGCGGTGAGCCCGAGCCAGCGCCGTGCCGGTATCGACTGGATCGCCCGCGTGAACGTGTGGGCCGCGACATGGTGGCATTCATCTACGATGACCAGGCCGTACTCAGAAAGGATCGCTGCTGGGTCATCTGCCCGAGTGAGTGACTGCAGCGTTGCCAGGTCGATCCGGCCGGTGAGTTTCGTCTTCTTGCCGCCACCGAGCTGGCCGATGTCCTTGGGGCCAAGACCCAGGTGTTCACGCAGCCGCTCCTTCCACTGGTCCACCAGCGGAGTCCGGTCGACCAGGATTAGTGTCGGCACCTTGTGCCGGGCGATCACGCCGCAGCCCATTACCGTCTTCCCCGCGCCAGGCGGCGCGACGAGGACCCCGAGTTCGTACGCGGCGACGGCGTCTACCGCGGCCTGCTGTTCTGCCCGCAGCGTGCCGGTGAACTCGATCTCCAGCTCGGCCGGTGCGCTGCGGAGATCGGTGATCGCTAGGCGGCTGCCCGCTTTCTCGATCAACTTCGCGGCACGGTCGGCGACGCCGCGTGGTAGGAACAGCCGGTCCAGGGACTCCGAGTAGCAGCGCAGCATCCGCGGCGCGCCCCAGACGCTCAGCCCGATCTGCTGCCGAGTGTAGAACTCGGGATTGTGGAGTGATGCTAGGTGCTTCAGCGACGACAGCAGACTCGGCGGCAGCCCGGCCCGGCGGATCGCCAGCATGCCGCTCAGCTCAGCTTTGATGACGTCCGGCGGCGGAGGCTCAGCCGCCAGCGGAGATCTGTGCAGTCGCACCGCAGGACCGACCGTCGGTGGCTGAAGCTCTTCTGCGCGCTCCACTACGTCGCGGCGGGTCATGCGCTCAAGCGACGACAAGTACGCGAACTGATCCTGGTAGGGCTCGAACGTCGCCGGATCGACGAACAACGTCGTGCGATTCTGACGGCACCTGCCCTCCAGCGGCAGCGCGATCAGGTTCCCGAAGCCGCGCCGCGGCAGATAATCCTGCGCAGGGAAGAGGCGGTCGTAGCTCTCTATGTCCATTTCGCCGCGGATCGCCATCGCCTCGTGTAGCAGCGCGGCACCCATGGCACGCGCGTCGGCGGCGGCTACCGGCTCCGAGAAGAAAGTCCACACGTGTGCGCCGTCGCCCGACCGGGAGATCTCGACAGCCGCGGGCACGCCGGCCCAGGCAGCCGCTTCCGCGTACGCAGCGGCGTCGAGCCGCCAGATGCCGCCGTCGAAGTCGCAGACCAGCAGGCGGCAGGTACTGTCAGGCAGCGTCACGTAAAGCCCGCAGGCGGCCGGGTTTTCCTTAGTCAGGTGCGCGGAGATGACCTCATCGGTAAGCGGCAGGTACTCCGGGTTGTCGCGGGTGGTGCCGGGCCGCCGTTTCGGCGCCCAGCCTTTGGTGCCTTCCGCAGTGTTCTCCCAGCGGTAGGCGTACACATCGCTGCGTCCCGCGAAGAGGGTCCGGTACAGGCCCACCTTGGCCTGCAAGCTTGACTCGCGATCTACCTGAGGCAGGGGAGGGCCGTGGACCGGGCCGAACAGCGGCATCTGCCGCGGCGGCGTTTTCGCGGCCACGTCGAGTTCAGCCTGCAGCGGCAAGGGGTCGCTGGCGCTTAGCGGCAGGGTGGTCAGCGCATTCAGGCGTGCCCGAAGCGCGGCGACCTCTTCGCGCAACAGTGGTATCTCTGCGCAGTGCTTGCAGCATTCCGATCCAGGCATCTCGGCGGACACCCTTCTAATACTGCCCCGACACGCGTGATGCCCTGTCTGTCAGGGCCTGAGCTGACTGTGACCGGCTAGATTCGGGTAGCTATGAGCAGACCATCGAGATGTATGTGCTTGACACGGCAAGCGCGGCATATGTCCACGACAAGACTCTCGTGCGGCGCAACGACGCGACCCCGGTACTACTGTTTTCCGGTGTCACGTTCATGATCGGAGTCGCGCGGGCTGCCCGGTACGTCCGGGCCGGGAGCTGGCAGCTGCCGAGCGCTCTTCTAGCTATGACCAGAGCGTGGATACAGGTGCGGCGACGATTCGGTCGCTGACGGGGAAGGCATGCGGGCCGGTGTGCAGGACGATGCCGACAGCGAATGCGTCGCCGGTCTGGTCGCGGAGCCAGGCCAGGTGGCGCGCGTCAGAGGCCGTGACGGTGGCGGCGGCCTTGACCTCGATGCCGATCAGCTGCCCGCTGGCTGTCTCGATAAGCAGATCCACTTCCCTGCGCCCTTGCTCTTCGCGCAGGTGGTACAGGCGCGGGTCGTTGCTGCTTGCGGCGAGTTCCGCGCGCAACTGCGCGGCGACGAAGGTGTCGAGGAGGCGGCCCAGAATGTCGGGGCCGTACAGGATGGCGTCCCTGCCGAGTCCGAGCACGGCCGTGACGAGCGCCGGGTCGACCAGGTAGCGCTTGGGGGCTTTGACGAGCCTCTTGATCCGGTTGGAGAACCAGGCGGGGACCAGGTCCAGGACGAACATCCGCTGGAAGAGCGCCTGGTAGGCCTGGGCGGTCTTGGCGTTGATCCCGGCAGCGGACCACAGCGTTGACTCGGCCGCGGTGCCAGCGGTGTTCACCGCTAGGACGGATAGGTACCGGCGCAGCAGTTCCGGGTCCCGGCGGGGCGCCACTGCGGGCACGTCGCGAGTGATCATCTGCTCGACGTAGCCGGCGAACCACCGCCGCCGGGCGGCAGCCGGTATCCGCAGCGACGGCTCGGGGAAGCTCCCGGCGAGCATCAGATCCAGGTAGTCACGCACGCTGAGCGCGTCGTCTGGTGCAGTGACCGCATCCGGCCCGCCGTCTATGACCCGGTCGATGAACAGCGTCAGGCTGGCGCGTCCCCGGACCTCGCGGACCGACATCCCGTACATGGGGACCTGCAGAAGGCGGCCAGTGCCTGGCCAGACCTGGTTCTCCAGTTCCGCGCGGACGGAACCGGTCAGGATGTAGCGGCCGGGGGAAGGATCCTCATCCACTGAGCGCTTGACGGCGCCGAGAAGTTCCGGTACCTCCTGCCATTCGTCCAGGATGACCGGCGGGCGCAGCCCTGCGAGCATCGCGTCGGGCGAGGCCGCTACCGACTGGCGAACCTCCGGCCGGTCCATTCGCAAGACCGTGCCGCCGCGCCGGACCGCCGTGGTGGTCTTCCCTGCTGCCCGAGGCCCCACCAGCGAGATGGCCGGGAAGGACAAGAGCAGCTCGTCGAGCAGCCCATCGACGATCCTGGGCACATACAGGTCGCTCACCCGCCCAAGAGTACCTGTTTCCCGCACATCTAAATACCTGTTTCCCGCAGACGTGACTGCCAGTTTCCCGCAACCTGGCAACGTTGATGCAAGCCGCCGTGCATGCGATAACCACACAGCTACTCGTCTTAGTCACCCTGATGCGTCCGCTGTACGTCGCGGCGCTGGCCAGGAACGGCGTGCAGGCAGGCATCGTCCAGGTTGTTACCGGCATGCTGCAGATGCGCCATTACGGATCACGTTGATCATGTTCCTGCGCTGGTCACTGGCTGTTCGTCGCGGCGGCGTGCAGGCGTTCCGCCAGGGCGGCGCAGCGGGCGCGGAGCTCAGGGGGGTCGAGCGGGATGAAGGGGATGCCGAGGTGAGCCAGGTGCAGGGCGATCGAGTCCAGCGAATCGGAACCCGACGTGAGTACGCAGCGGTGCTCGTCCACCGCCTCGATGACTGCGACCGTGGACGGGACCATGGTCGCCACGACCTGCGCCGGCGCGTCCAGCAGAGCGCGCGCTCGCCACCGGTACGGCCCGGTGGAGATCCCCTCACTGACGAACCGTGCCGCATCCGGCGGATCCGCGGGGCGAGTCCGCACGCCGGTACCGGCCGGCGAGTCCACGCGGTCGACTCGGAAGCTGCGCCACTCCTTCTTGTCGATATCCCGCGCCACCAGGTACCAGCGTCGGCCCGTCGACACCAGCCGGTACGGCTCCGCATGGCGCCGAGTCTCAGTACCCGACCCGTCGCGGTAGACGAAACGCAGCCGCTCGCCCGACTGGCATGCCTGGGCGAGGAACGCCAGGTCGTTATGAGAAATCGAGGGAGAAGCCACGGGGAGCGGCACCGTCGTGGCCGTGAGAGCCTCAACCCGATGGCGGAGCCGGGCCGGGAGCACCTGGTCGATCGCCGCGGCAGCGCGGGCGGCGGCTTCCTCCATGCCGCGCGTCGCGACGGTGCGCAGGCCGATGGCCACCGCGACTGCGGAGTCGTCGTCGAGCAGCAGCGGCGGCAGGCCATTGCCCGCCCGCAGCGAGTAGCCGCCGTGGCTGCCAGGCGTCGCGGCCACCAGGTAACCGAGGTCACGCAGCCTCTCGATGTCGCGGCGGACGGTCCGGGAGGTCACGCCGAGCGCCTCGGCCAGCTCCTCGCCGCGCCACGCGGGGCGAGAGGTGAGCAGCGGCAGCAGGCGGAGCAACCGGGTGGCGGTAGTCTCGGGCATTTTTCCATGATGCCCGCCATCACGGACCGGTCCTGTCCGCATTACTGCTTAGCGTAAGGGCATGACAATTGACTGGAACAACCAGCTGGCCGAACAGCTGGACTGGCACTGGCGTGTCCAGCTCCGCCCCCGCCTCGACGGGCTCACAGACGACGAATACTGGTGGGAGCCGGTGCCCGGCGCATGGAACGTCCGGCCGCGCGGCACGAGCAGCGCGCCAATCTCGGTGGGCGCCGGCGAGTTCACCATCGACTTCGCCATGCCGCAGCCGGACCCGCCGCCTGTGACGACGATCGCCTGGCGGATCGGGCACATCGTGGTGGGCGTGCTCGGCATGCGGGTCGCCTCGCACTTCGGCGGGCCGCCGTTCGACTACAACACGCACGAATACCCCGGCGACGCGACCACCGCGATGGCGCAGCTCGACGAGTGCTATGGGGGATGGATCAAGGGTGTGCGCGGCCTCGGCGCAGACGGCTTGGCGCGCCCGTGCGGTCCCGCCGAAGGGCTCTGGGCCGACGAGCCGATGGCCGCGCTGGTGCTGCACATCAACCGCGAGATGCTGCACCACGGCGCGGAGATCGCACTGCTGCGCGACCTTTTCCACTGGAAGGGATGAAGCCCGTGTACACCAAGATCCAGGTCGTCTTCGACGCCGCGGAGCCGGAAAAGCTCGCCCAGTTCTGGGCGCTCGCGCTCGGCTATGTCATCCAGCCGCTGCCGGAGGGGTTCACCTCTCTGGAGGAGTTCTTCAGGTCCATCGGGATACCGGAAGAGGAGTTCGGCGACCAGTGGGCGCTCATTGATCCGGCGGGTAACGGGCCGCGGCTGTACTTCCAGCGGGTACCCGAAGGCAAGACCGCCAAGAACCGCGTCCACCTCGACGTGCGGGTGGCCGGCCCGGACGCGACCAGCGAGGAACGCGAGCGACTGGTCTCCGAGCACGTCTCGCGGCTGGTGGCGGCCGGCGGTACCGTCGCGTGGGAACTGGACGAGGCCCGCAGTCGCTGCACGGTCATGCGCGACCCGGAAGGGAACGAGTTCTGCATTGCCTAGGCACGCCGCGCCGCAGTGCCCACACGGACCGGCGCAACGTATTCGCGGGAACCGTTGATGTCCGCGAGACCGCGCATCAACAGCGACGGCCCGGACTGGCAAATCGTCATGTAACTGGAAGCCACCGTGCAGGTGATAACGACACAGGTTATCCAGTAGAGGGGCGCCTGCTCATCGCCTGTGCGCGTCGGACCGGTGCTGGAGATAGCGGGCGATCTTCGCTGCTTTGCCGCAGTCGTCCATGCTGCACCAGCGGCGGCTGCCGTTCTTGCTCTGGTCGATGAACATGAACCGGCACGCGTGGCAGGACTTGATGCGGTCGGCTGGCCCGTGGGTTAGCAGCTCAACCGCCGCGGCGACGACAGACCACAGCGGGGCGAGGGGACCGCCGCCTGGATCCCACCTCCACGCACAGCCCCCCGTGCCGCCTGTGAGCTGCCCGTGTGCGAGGGCTTCGACGTAGGTGAGTTGCATGCGCCGTAGGGCAGCCTCGGGTGGCGCTGAACCGTCGGCGAGCGCGAGGAAGATCTCGTACATGTCGTCCCGGCACGCCTGCACTCGTGCGAATGCTGCGAGCAGGGCCGCGCGTGGCGCGGTTTCGCCAGGCGGAGCGTTGGGATCGGCGAGGCCAGCACGGCTACTCCAGGCCGCGAAGTCTTCATAGCTGGACAGCCACTCGCTATCGGCCGGACCGTGCCTGGGCCCGCCGCGGGTGTTGACGAAGTCCAGCGCCAGGTTGCCGCCAACTATCCGCAAGTCGGTGAGCGGTGATCGCGCTACAGGTGTTTCCATCAAAACTGATAATACCAGAACAGTAGGCAGGCGAAGTCCGGGCGGACGCGATTTCTGATCATGTGTGTTACCATCAAAGCGTACTTTGAAGGAAACATGAAGCGGAGTGCAGGCAGACGATCACGAGCAGCGAGGGAAACGCACCATGTTCAATTACGGTTACCTGACCTATCAGGCAGAGCGCGCCAAGACCCAGGCCGAACAGCGCGAGACTGATGCCCAGCTGGGTCGGCTTTCTGCAGCATTCGCCCAGTTGCTCCGTCCACTCACCAAGCCGGCGCGCGCCTGGCGCCGCCAGCCAGGTACCGGCCAGCCGGGCCTGCGACCGTGCATGCCAGCCGATAACGGGAGCTATCTGCCAGGACTGGGAACCCGGTCTTCACCATGACAAGACGAGCCGAGGAGACCGCAGCGCCACCTCATAACCCAGGCCGACACCCGCCCCCAACGGAACGGCCTTACGGGCCACGCCCGCCCCGCTGCCAGAAAGCAGGCCCGTGACCTGGCAGGCGCGCACCACGGCCCGCCTCTCCAGATTGTCAGGCTGGCTAGCGACCCCATTGGCCGTCAGCCAGCTTGTCTTCGCTAATCCAGGTGCAACCACTGGCCGCCGTGCAAACGATAACGACACAGGTACCAAGCGGCGGGTATGCCAGTCCTGGCGAGGAGCCGACACATCATGGTGCGGTCGGTCAGAGGTCATCCGGGAGTTCATCATCAGTGCGTTCTGCGGCGAGACGGCGAGCGAGATCGTCATACCATCCCGTGACCCATCTGCGTAGGTCGGCGATCCTGGATTCGCCGAGTCCGTATTCAGTGAAGTCGTCGTCGGGGAAGACACTGACGCCAGACGTCCGGAACCGCCGTCCTCCGGTCCGGGGCGACAGCCGGCATGGATGGCACTACATTCGGTAACCAAACAGGTCGTTTCGGTTATGCGGCAATTCTGTGGCGATCCGCTCATCCGTCCTGATCAGAGAAGATGTCTTTTAGGAGGAGCCCGAGCCGCGCGGGCGGTTCCTCTTCAGGGAAGATCTCGCGCACCGAGGCGAGGACGTCATCGACAGTATGCAGGTCGAGCACCTGCGCGAGTTGCCGGATGTCTTCCGCGTCACGAGGCCGGGCTGCGAGCGCTTTCATAGCCAGGAGATGCGTCGATCTCGTAGTCGGCGACGAACACGCCCCGCCTGCGCAACGCGGCCGGGGCATGCACGAGCGCCTGCGCGCGCGCGCCTGGCGTATCGAACGGGAACCAGAAGCGCCGCAGCCCGCGAGATGCCGACCACCCCGGCGCGTCCCTGCCATCTCGCATGGCAAGGTGCTCGGCAAGCCCCGCGAAGAGCACGTCCCAGCGCTCATCACCGGTCGATCCCGGCGCATCCGCGAGCAGCCGCTGACGCGCCCCTGCTGGGTCCCGGCGATACTCCTTCAGGAACTCGACGACCAGCCGCCATCGCGTGTCGAAATCCGGCTCGGCCGCGATGAAGCGAGCAAGCTCAGCAAGGCTCATCGGCTGGTAACTCACAACCACAGAGTAGCGAACGCGGCCCATCCCGCACCGCTTCCGGGACGTGGCCCCTGAGAGGCATGCCATCGGCACTGAGGCGACAATGCCTGCGCCTCAAGCCACATCCGTCAGCTGTTTGCCCAGCTCAACGGCCATATATACCAGTGCAGCCACATGCCGCAGTGCAAGCGATAACGACACACTTCAGCTCCGCGCTCATGCGACCCTGACCGTCCAGTCGCCCACCCGGGCTACGACGTCGACCGTCCCGCCGAGGGCCTCGACGTAGCCGCGGATGGCGTCCACCTCGGTGACCTTGCCGTGCTCGATCTGCGACACCCGTGCCTGCGATACGCCCATCACGGTTGCAACCTGCGCCTGGGTCAGCCCGGTGTTCTTCCGCAGCTGCGCGAGCTGGTGGCCGCGCTGCTCAGCGCGCATCGCTGCGCGGCTCCGCTCGCGTGACGCAACCCGCTCCGGAGCGTCCCAGTCCGGGTTCAGCTCCCGGACCTGCCGCTTGGTGTCCTCCCAGCGGACCGCCTTCATTCTTCCTCCTCGTCGGCTTCCCGCTGGTAAGCCGCGTAGCGTTCCTCGGCGAGCGGGATTGCCTCGGCGTACCAGGTGCGCCAGCGCCCGGCCTTGTCCCCGGCAACCAGCACGATTGCTTCCCGCTCTGCGTCGAATACGAAGAGCAGGCGCACCTCGGCCGTACCAGGCACCCGGGGCCGGAGCTCCTTGAGATTATGAATCTTGCTGCCATGAATGCGGTCGACCAGGGGCCTGCCGAGCTGCGGCCCGCACAGGGCCAGCTCGTCCAGGGCCTCCTCGACCTTGTCCGCCGTGAGCGGGTCGTCTTTGCACAGGGCCAGGAACCAGTCGTTGACCGGCTCGAGGAGCAGGATCTCCCAGCGCACCTCCTCAGTATAACGATTCATTATATCTATGTCGGCGGCCCGCCCCGGCGGCAGCAAGACGGACAGGTGCCGCCTGGCAGGCCGCCGACTCTTGCCGTCACGTTTAGCCATAGGGCAATCACAGCAGCCGCCACCGACATTCCGCCGAACGCTCGGTGATGGCGAACGTCCGACCGCGAAGAGTCGGCTGGCCAGATCGTCCACGTCAAGACAGCCGTGTTTGAAAGAAGAAATCCAGATCTCGGCTGATTGATCCGAGGGGAATGGTTCGACAGTGCATTCCCGGGGTCCTGACAGCGCTCGGTACACCACCTGCCCGGGCGGGGCCGTGGCGCATTTGCGAATGCGGACGAGCCGACGGCCAGGCGCTGGGTGTGAGACACGAAGATAGGCGTCCTTGATCGTGCCTGCGTGCGGGCGACCCGCGACCTCGATGCGGTATTCATCCCCACCGACACAGTCCGGCAAGCGGCGGCAGCTGTAGCGCAACACAGGGACTCACCGAGGACTGGCTGAACGACGCGGCCGGCCGATGGGCGGCTACAGCTCCGGGAAGACCTGGGCGCGGCGCTGGCTCATCTGCGCGAGGTCCGCGACAAGTACTGGGATCATGGCTGGCGGCGCGAGCACCGTGGCTACGGCCGCTACCCGGAGAACGAACTGTGGGATGCGGTCGAAGGCTATCTCGACCTGCTTGATGCCTCCCGGTCCAGCGATCCGGACGCCTGAGGTCTCTGTGACCGATGTCTGCGCGGGGCTGGGACAATTGGAGCATGCCGGCGCTCCCGGTCCGTGGCGAAAGCAAAATGAGCATGCGGCCGCTGCAGGTCTTCGATCCGATACCTACCTTGTGCCCGTGACCTGCTGCTCAGGCGGGCACGCGCCGGGGATGCGGCAGTACCTCGGCTCGCCGTCGCTGCGCGAGCAGGTCGCCCGGTTCTGTGCGCTGTGCGGCCAGTGCCATGGCAAGGCTGATTGCAATCTCCTGCGGGCTGTTGGGTGGTCCGGAGCCTTGGCCTGCGGATCGAGACTCCCACGGGCACAGCAGAAAGGCGAGCACGAGGATGCTACAGAGCATGCGCATGTAGGTCCAAACCGCCAGCCGGGGCGCCGCGTAGCCGGGGGCTGGCGGTCGGGGCCGATCGTTACCGAATCCGATCCCGAGGTGAACGTGATGGGCGTCACGTTCGTTCTACCTTATGCCGGTGTGGGGGAATGCAGACAGGCGGTGGCAGGCGTGCCTGGTGACGACATTCTCTTCTACGGTCACGACGACGCATTAATGCTGGTACGGGGGTTCCTGGACCGCGAGGAGCGGGACGAGCACACGGTCAGCCGGGCCACCCCGATCATCGTGTTCAGCGCCCCGCCGGGGGCGGGGAAGACGGCGCTGCTCCGCGAGCTCAAGCGGTTGCTCGAGCAGAACGCGCCGTGTGCCTGGATCGACTGCAAAAATCTGCACGGCAAGGCGAAGGAACTGCCGGCTTATCTCGCCTTCGAGCTGAGCCGCCGCTGCGGTCGCTACCGGTCGCTGAGGTTTCCCCGCCTGGTTGCCGGGCTGATCGCGATCGAGGCTTCGCTCAAGGGGTGCCGGGCCGATCGGGAGAGGGCTAAATCGCGTATCCGGCACAAGCTGGAGGAGCACCGGAATACCGCGGCCCTCCTCCAGGCCGCGTTCGGCGAGGCGCTCGACGCCGGGACCGACGTGATGGGCGGCACGCCACCGACCGTTGTCCAGGCGGCGATCGCGTTCATCAGGCGGTTCGGCCCGCGCTTGGTGCTGAGCGGGATGGTCGCCACCCGCCATGGCCGCCGGATCATCCTGGGCGAGGGGCAGGACTGGTACAGCCATCAAGATCGCGGGCTCGGTCGCGATGCTCTCGATGTGCTCGTCGATCTTAACCAGTGGGCGCGGAGTGAAAGCCGCCAGGATCAGGACGAGGCCGCCGACCTGCTCTGGAAGGCATTTTTCGCGGACTTTGATGCGGCCTTCCGGCACCGCCGGGCCATCGACTGGACCTTCAATTGCCTGGTGCTGCTCGACAACGCCGACAAGCTGGTCGGTGAGGAGGTTCTTGAGAAGCGGATCGCGGCCTGGGGCGGGACGAATCCGCTAACGGTCGTCGCTGCCAGCCGCGGTGTGCTCGCCGAGCAGGTGGTACCGCGGGGGACGGAGATCACGCCGCTCGCGGACGCCTCCTACGACGGCTGGCGTGCGAGGCATGGGAGATCGTGGTACGCGGTGGCCTTGCCTGACCTCGCCGCCGACGATGTCAGCGCGATGGTGAGCAGGCTTGAAGGACTCCCGGCCGGGGCCCGCAGAGGAGGCATCGCGGCCGCCATCTACCGCTACACCGGCGGACATGCCGCCGCCGTCCGCGCCCTAGTCGCCGCCATCGCCAAGGCACCTGACATAGCCAGACCGGATGCCGACGAGACATTCGATCTGGCGCGCCTGATCGACGATCAGGCCGACAGCCTGCTTGCTGACCTGCTCAAAGGCGTTCCGGCCAAGGTCGTCAAAGACCTGGTGACGTGCAGCGCGGCGAAGAACCTAGAAGAGGCCAAGCTGCTCGGCACCCAGAGCGGGACGCTGAACTGGACCCGGGGCGAAGACGCGGAGGTGTTCAGCGCCGCATTCTGGGTGCCTCGGGGCGCTGACCGGTTGCTGCACCCGCTGCTGCGACGATTGCTGCTGCGCCGGCTGGCCGTACGCACGGCGGCCGAGGCGATGAACTGGGCGGCCGTGCATGGCCGACTGCGCGACATCGGCGACCAGGTCGGCGCGCTTTACCACACGCTCGCGCTCGGTGCTGCCAGGGAGGTGGGCCACCAGCTCGCTGCTGCCCTGCCGGAAATGGACACCGAGGCCTGGCTGAAGCTCCTGGAAGCAGTCACGGACGCGCCGAACTGTCTCGACCAGGAGGTGAAGAGCACCGAAGGGGTCGCAGAGCTGGCCGGGCGGCCCGCCCCCGGCGACTTGCAGGCGGACGCGGCCCAGGTAACCGCCGCCATGTGGATCAACGCGGACCCGCTCAGCGACCGGCACCGATCGGGCCTGCGGCACGAGATCGACGGAGGCCTGCACCGGATCGCGCGGTTCGCGAGAGCACCCGACGTGCTGCACAGGTACGCCGACAAGAAGTACGGTGCTGGTGCGATCTTGTCATCCGATGATGAGCGCGCGGCGAGACCGGAGAAAGGGGTGTCGTTCGTGCCTCCGCCGTCGCGACGCGGGGTCAGGCGTGCCCGGGCACGACGGGTGCTGGCGGCGTCGTCCGCCGTCGTCGTCGCGGCGGGGATCGCCGCGTGTTCCTATGCTCTGGCCAGCGGCGGACCGGCCGGGCCGGTCAGCTGCGCGCCGACGCAGGGGCTGTTCCGGGTGTTCGTAGACGACGGCGAGTGCGTGGGCGTCACCGACGGCTCCTATGACTTCGATCCGGGCTCGTCCGCGGATCAGCGGAATATCGCGGCCGTCGAGAGGCTGATCGCCGGGCAGAACGGCTGGGTGACCACCAACTACAAGTCGGACTATGTCACCGTGGCGCTACTGACCCCGCTCACCGAGCCGGCCCCCGGCGCCACGCCGAGTGACGTGACGCTGTCCCGGATCGACGACGAGCTTCGTGGCGCCCACCTCGCGGTCTATTACGCCAACCACGAGACCGGCCTGCTGCCGAAGATCCGCCTGCTGCTGGCCAACGAGGGCAGCTCCGAACAGGGCTGGCAGGCCGACTGGGACCAGCTCAGGCAGCTGACCAGTAGCCCCGGCCAGCTCGTCGCCGTGACCGGGATGGGCATCAGCGTGCAGCAGACCGTCAAGGCCGCGCGAGCCATCGGAGGTGCGGGCATCGCCATGTTCGGAGCCGTCACCACGGCCGACAGCCTCGACGGCACCACCAGCCCGTACCTCGCCCAGGTCGTGCCGGGCGTGTCCGACGAAGTCCAGGCGCTGAGCCGGTACCTGCGTAAGCCCAGCCGGGCGGTCCTGATCTACGACGAGCAGGCCACCGACCTGTACACCGAGAGGCTCCGCGCGGACTTTACCGGCACCTACGGGGCCAGCATCGGCGAGGATGAGATCCCGTACGCACCGAGCAACTCGGACTCCAACCTGTTCAAGAAGATCGCCGAGGATGTGTGCTATACACCGCAGCAGCCGCCGCTGGTGTTTTACGCCGGGCGGGACTCCGTCTTCGATCAGCTTGTCATCCAGCTTCAGGAGGAAGGCGACTGCGCTGGCCAGAAGCTGACTATCGTCACCGGCGGGGACGCCGACGGCTTGCCGGTGAGCTCGACGCTCAGCGACGCGGGTGGTGCCCAGGTCTCGATCATCTACGCCGACATCGAGAACGGGGCGGCGATCACGCCCGCATTCCGCGGCGACTACCAGGCGTGGCTAGGCAAGGCTGACGACGCGGGCATGACCGATCCGTGGATGCTGGCGACCTATAACGCCACGGCCGCGGCGGCCAGCGCGATTGCGGAGGCGGCCGGCCCCCCTCAGCCCGCGCAGGTGTCGGCGGGCCAGGTCGATGTGTGGGTCGATCAGCTCAACGGGCCCGCGGCGGTGACCGGCGCGACGGGCCCGTTCTCGATCGGCTACCACGGTGACCTGGATAACCCGCAGATTCCCATCGCCGAGATGACCGATGGCCAGCGGACGACGCTGGTAACCGAGACGGTTCCTTAGCCACGGGCGCGTCAGCGCTCGAGGATGGCCAGGTCGCTTTCAGCGATGCGGCTTGGGCGGACGACACGATGGGAACGGGTGATTCGGACTCCAGTCTACGGCGACCAAGCGCGAGTGCCTCGGACTCACAATCGGCAATCTGCCCTGTTATCCCAGGCTGTGGCTGTATCTATGAGTGCATCGACTCGCCAAAATGTCGGCACGACCATCGGCTCAAACAGCACCCCCGGTGGCACGTCAATCAGCTTCCCGACGGCACCTTCCGATGGAGCACCCCGTCCGGACGCCAGTACACCACCGAACCCACGCGCTACCCCATCTGACAGGCGGAGGGGGGCGGCAGGATGACGGGCGGAGGGGGCCGCATGCCTGGCGGAGGCGCCCGGCGGTCAGCTTCCTGGCAGTTCGCCGAGCGTCACCTGGACGGTCTGGTCGTGGCCGCCGCGGCTGATCGTCAGGGTGACCTGGTCGCCGGGCGCCGCTGCCGCCGATCACGATCGCCGCCGCCGCGGCCAGGGCCGCCCGGCTGACACGCTGGGTCGTTCTCATCTGTCGCTCTCTCCTCCATCGCTCGCCCGGCTGCCGGATGCGTGCCGGGCTGGCCTGCGCGGCCAGTCTCAGCAAGCCGGGCGCTCTGCAGGCGCGGTGACGCGGCGATGGTGGCGGTGTGGAGGATCGCGGATGTGGCCGCGGTGGCGCTGGTTCTTATGCCGCGGGTTTCTTATGCCGCGGGTTTCTTATGCGGCGGGCAGGGTGAGCGTCATCTCGGTGCCGTGCCCCGGACCCTCGAACTCGCTGCGGGCGGTCAGCCGGCCGCCGTGGGCCTGGGCCAGCTCGGCGGCGACCGCCAGGCCGATGCCGCTGCCGGAGACCTGAGCCGCCCGCTGGCCGCGCCAGAACCGGTCGAAGATGCGGGGCAGGTCGTCGGCGGGGATGCCGGTGCCGGTGTCGGTGACCCGCAGGATGGCGTCCGCGCCGGACGGCCCGGTGCTGATGGTGACGTGGCCGCCGGACGGGGTGAACTTCAGCGCGTTGGTGAGCAGGTTCGTGATCACCTGGTGCAGCCAGTGCGGGTCGGCGAGAACCGGGCCCGCGGCCAGCCGCTGGTCCAGCGTGATGCCGGCCGCCTCGAACCTGCGGGCCAGGCTGTCGGCCGCGGCGGCGGCGAGGTCGGCCAGGTCGCAGCGGCTCCGCGCCAGGTTCAGCGCGGCGGCGTCGGCGGCGGCCAGCGTCTGCAGGTCCCCGACCATGCGCGCCAGCCGCAGGACCTCGTCGCGCAGTGAGCCGAGCTCGGCGGGGGTGGGTTCGGCCACGCCGTCGAGCAGCGCCTCGTGGCCCGCCTGCAGGATCGCGATGGGGGTGCGCAGCTCGTGGGCGACGTCGGCGACGAGGTTGCGGCGGATCTGCTCCTGCCGGTCCATGGCGCCTGCCATCTGGTCGAAGGCCGCCGCCAGCTCGCGCAACTCCCCGGCCGCGTGGATCTCGCCCACCCGGGCGGCGCGATCCCCGGCCGTCATGGCCCGGGTCACCGCGATCAGCCGGGTGACCGGGCGGGTGATCCGCCGGGCCACGGCGAGCCCGGTGAGCAGCGCGAGCAGGGCCGCAAGTCCGGCGGCCCCGGCGATGGCCCGCAGCAGCGCAGCCTGCAGGACGCGGTCGGCGGCGTTGAGCCCGGTACCGGTAGACCGGACCACGGCGGTTCCCACGGGCTGGCCCTGGGCCACGATCGGAGGGCTCGACTGCGGGCCGTTCGCGGTGGCGAAGGCGGGCGAGGACGCGACGACATGCCCGGCCTGGTCGCGTATCTGGACGGCCGAGCCAGTCTTAGTGGCGAGATCGAGGACTGGGGAGAGGTCAGCGGATGACCAGGTGTTGTTCCGGTCCCAGACCGCCCCAGCGGCGAGTGCGATCGCGCTGGCCAGCTCGGCGCGCTGCTGGCTGGCCAGGGTGGAGACGTCCGCGGCGGCGAACGCCGCGGTGAGCCCGGCGAGCAGCGCGATCGCGACCAGCGCGACGGTGATGAACGCCAGCGCCAGCCGGAGGCCCAGCGTCCCGCCGCGGGCCGCGACACCCGGCGCGGCGGCGGGGGCAGGCATCCCGGGCTCAGTCATCGCGGGCTCAGTCATCGCGGGCCAGGCCGAGCCGGTAACCGCCGCCCAGGACGGTCTGGACGATCCGGGGATTGCCTGGATCGTCCTCGACCTTGCGGCGCAGGTTCTTCACGTGCGAGTCGACGGTGCGCTCGTAGCCTTCGAACTCATACCCCCGCACCCGGTTGATCAGCTCGAACCGTGAGTACACCCGGCCCGGTACGGTGGCCAGCGCGACGAGGACACCCCACTCGGTCGGGGTCAGCGCGACGGCCGTGCCGCGCACCGTCGCCAAGTGCCGCGGCTCGTCGATGACAAGTTCGCCCCCGCCGTAGCTGGTGACCCCCTGCGCGGCAGGCGGCCCGCCACGGCGGAGAATCGCCTGCACCCGCAGGACTAGTTCCCGCGGGCTGAACGGCTTCGTCACGTAGTCGTCGGCGCCGAGCTCGAGCCCGCGGATCCGGTCTTCCTCAGCGCTCCTGGCCGTCAGCATCAGGATCGGCGTAACCGACGTGGCCCTGAGCTCGCGGGCCACCGTCTCGCCTGACACGTCCGGCAACCCCAGATCGAGGACCACGAGGTCCGGTGCGGTGCTCGTGGCCATGCTGATCGCCTCAGCGCCCGAGCCGGTCGACAGCACGGTGAACCCGGCGCGCTCCAGGTAGGACCGGACCAAGTCGCGCAGCTTGCGCTCGTCTTCGACCACCAGCACCGTTGCGGCCATTGTCGCTCCGCCCCGCCTTCCGCCTGCCATGCCGCCGGACCGTCCGACGTTCCCATGATCCTCATTTCGGCCCGGCATGCCACTGCTCCGGCGCGGCTCACCGCGCGCCTCCACACCGTCACCATGTCAGCTTCACCGTGCCCGCATGACCACCGGGTGCACTGATCGTGACAGCACCGGCAGTTGGAGGTGGACGCGGATGACCGGAACCGACCTGATCGTGCTGGCCCCGTGGATCGCCTTCGCCGTAGGACTGGCCGCCATCTGCCTTCTCCTGCTGCGCTCACGCCGCGCGTCCGGTTCCCAGCGGTCGCCCCGGCCCATGTCCGGTCCGGCCGGGGCAGTGTCCCGGCCGGGCTGGGCCCCGGCGGACCGTACCCCGGCAGAGCCTGCCCCGGCGGACCGGGGCACGGCCAGCGGCCTTCACCCACAGGAAGCGATATGTTCCCAGAAGAACGCGAAAGCCTAGCCGCAATGACCGGGGAACCGATGGCCGGAACTCGCGGCCCGCGCTGGCGAGCGCTGCTCGAGGCCCGCTGGCAGGCCCGCGTGCGGGAGGTTACCGAACTATCGCTGGCCTACCACGTCGCGGCCGCGGCTGCCCCGGACGGCACCGGTGACGGGGCCGATCAGCCGGAGACACGGGTCCTGCTCGGCCGGGCAGTCGCGGCCCGCAGGAAGCTGGCGGACGTCGAGGATGCCCTCGGCCGACTGGCGGCGGGCCGCTTCGGGTCCTGCGAGCAGTGCGGAGCTGCGATCCCGGCCGGGCTGCTCGCCAGCGCGCCCGAGACCCGGTACTGCCCACGCTGCGACCGGGAGCCTGTCCTGGTCCCGGCGGTGGCGGGACACCTGCCACGATGACGCTCCCCCTGTGGGCCGGGACGTTCGCGGTCTTCGCCGTGCTCATGGTGGCGGACCTGGCGCTGACCAGGAAAGCCGTCGGATTCCGCGCCGCCGCGACGTCAAGCGCGCTGTGGATCGCCGCCGCGCTGGCCTTCGGCGGCGCCCTG
>Ga0208565_1000273_pt1 | contig 41742 bp, 42 predicted proteins | sample Sb_taG_7_FD_187706 | JGI IMG/M metagenome (GOLD analysis project Ga0208565, IMG submission 187706) | Peat soil microbial communities from Weissenstadt, Germany - Sb_50d_2_FS metaG (SPAdes) (version 2) | ecosystem: Environmental > Terrestrial > Soil > Wetlands > Peat | place: Germany... | reverse complement strand
CCTCCCTGAGCACGCGACAGGCTGGGGGGCTGCGGGGTCCACGGCGCCGTCGAGAGCGAGGACGGACCGGGCATGAAGCGCGGCGGTGAAAGAGTCGACGCGGTCCTGCAACGCGTGGACCTGGGCCTTGGCGGCTCCGATGGCGACGGCGGCCGCAACGCCCAGGGCGAGGCCGATCGCGGCAAGCGCCGCACCGGCCCGGGATTGATAGCGGGCCAGGTCGCGCAGCGCGAGCCGCACCGCGATCGGCGAGCGCCGACCGACGACGGCGAGCCAGCGGATGGCCAGCGGGCCAAGGAGCAGCATCCCGCCTCCCGGTCGGCCCACGATGCCAGCTGCGCGTCGTGGGTCACTACCACGCCGGCCACGGCTCCCTGGCATGCGGTGCGGATCAGGCGCATCACCGCATCCGCGTTGACCGAGTCCAGCGCTCCCGACGGCTCATCGGCCAGCAGCAGGCGGCGCTCCCCCACCACCGCGCGGGCGATCGCAACCCGCTGCCGTTCTCCGCCGGACAGCTCATCAGGGAACCGGGCCGCCCGGTCGGCCAGGCCCAGGTCCGCCAGCGCCGCCAGCGCCGCGGTGCGCGCTGTCCTCGCGGCCATTCCGTCGAGCTCCAGCGGCAGGGCAACGTTCTCGGTCGCGGTCAGCCCGGCCAGCAGGTTGAAGTCCTGGAACACGTACCCGATCGAGCGCCGCCGCAGCCTGGCTCGTTCGTTGCGTGACTTCCCCGATACCACCGCGCCGCCGACCAGCACCTCCCCGCTATCCGGGTCCTCCAGGCTGCCGGCGATCGTCAGCAGGGTGCTCTTGCCCGACCCACTCGGCCCATCACCGCCACCAGCGTGCCCGCCTCCACCAGCAGGTCGACGTCGCGGAGAGCCTGCACCTGAGTCGGCCCCGAGCCGTAGACCTTGGACACCCGCCGCAGCTCGAGCGCGCTCACCGCCGCGCCCCCACGTTCCGTCGCAGCCGCGGCAGTGACGGTGCAGCACGCGCGGGCTCGGCAGGCACGAGCCAGAGCCTATGCCCCCAGTCGAGTCCGTGATCTGGCCATACCGCGCCGGAACCGCTGAACTGCGGCGCGATGCGGTGGTCCAGCGCCGGCCCGCCGACCCTGCGGGCCGCGAGTTGGCGGGCGCTACGAACTTTGCTGGTAGCTGATGCCGGACAGCGCGCCCAGGTGCCCGTCGGCGACGTGAAGGTCCGGGGTCTTTAAGCGCGCTGACCGTAACGACCTGTCAGGACTCTCCCCTGACGTAGGGGATACCGAGTCCGGCCGGCGTTCCGAGCCGTCGCCGGATCGAACCCAGCGAGACGAGGACCAGCGCGATGATCGTCATGAGGTACGGGAGCGCCGACCAGAACTCCGAAGGGATCGAGATGACACCCCTCGCCTGGAGGTCAAATCCGAAGCTCGTGAACGCACCGAACAGGTAAGCCCCGATGATCAGCAGTTCCGGCCGCCAGAACGAGTAAATGACCAGGGCGATGGCGATCCAGCCTGCACCGGCCGTAATCCCGTCGATCCAGTTGGTCGCGATCTGCAGCGTGAAGAGCGAGCCGCCCATTCCGGCCAGTGCGCCACCCAGGAGGGTATGGATGTAGCGGTATCTGGTCACGTTGATGCCCATCGCATCCGCTGATCGTGGCGACTCGCCAACCGAGCGCAAGTGCAGTCCGACGCGGGTGCGATACAGGTAGAGCACTGCGAGGATCACGAGCAGCCAGGACAGGTAGACCATCGCGCTCTGGTGGAACAGGATCGGCCCGATGACAGGCAGGTGCGCTAGGCCGAAGACATTCAGCTCGCTGAACTGGTGCTTGCCGGCGATGGCGCCGAGGTTGTTGCTCTCGCCGATATACGACGACAGCCCGATCACCCCGGCGAAAATCGTCAGCGTGAGCCCGGACACGATCTGGTTCGCCCGGAGCGTGATGGTCACGAACGCGTGGATGGCCGCCATGGCGGTCGAGGCGAGGATCGCGACTGCAACCGCGACAAGCAGAACCAGTGCGTTTGGCCCGTGCAGGCGCTGCGAGACCAGGAACGCCGTCACCGCGCCCATCAGCATCATGCCCTCGACGCCGAGGTTCAGCACGCCGGAACGCTCGGCGAACAGCTCGCCGATCCCGGCGAAGACCAGCGGCGTCCCGTACAGGATCGCCGACACGATGATCGAGATCCCGATGTTGGCGTTGATTCCGGTCATGACGGCACCTCCTCGTGCGCGGAGGCCGGCAGCACGGCCGCCGGAGGCTTGGGAACCGGCCGTATCGCAGTGGCCCGCCGCGGCGCGCGGATCGTGACGTGATACCGCGTGAAGATCTCCGAGCCGAGCACGCAGAATAGCAAGATGCCTTCCATCGTCCCGGTCACGCCGATCGGAAAGCCGGGCCCCTGGAGCGCATAGCCGGCGTTGACCAACATGCCGATGAAGAACGAGGTCACGACGACGGCGACCGGGTTGTAGCGGCCTAGCGCCGCCACCACGATGCCGGTGTAGCCGAATCCAGCCTGCTCCAGACCGCGGGGGTCAAGGACGTGGCTGAAGTCGCCTACCTGGCTCGCCCCGCCCAACCCGGCGATGCCGCCGGACAGTGCCATCAGCGAGAGGATCTTGCGGCGGGTCTTGATGCCGGCGTACCGGGCGGCGGGCGGCGAATCGGCGACCACGCGCATCTCGAACCCGTACTTGGTGGAGCGGATCACCCCCCACAGGAGCACCGCGAACCCGGCGGCCAGGAGCAGCCCAAACGGGATCGTCACGCTGCCTAGCTGCAGCGGTGGCCAGTTGGCCGTCGAGGCGAGGTTCTTTCCCTGCGGGAAAACCCGCGCCGAGGGCGAGGTGAGATCCCTCCAGTAGGAGTTGCTGTCAAAGATCAGGTAGTACATGATGTTCGCGGCCACGTAGTTGAGCATCAGCGTGGTCAGGATCTCGTTGGTGTTGAGGTAGGCACGGAGCGCTCCTGGCACGGCGGCCCACAGCGTTCCTGCCGCTATTCCGCCGGCCATCATCGCGACGATGAGGACGGGGCCGGGCAGATTGTGCAGGAGCAGGCCAACACCCGACGCACCGACCGCTCCCATGTAGAGCTGGCCTTCGCTGCCGATGTTCCAGATCCGCATGCGGAACGCGACCGCCGCGGCCAGGCCGGTGAAAAGCAGCGGGGTCATGCTCACCAACGTCGAGCTGAACGCGCCCGGCTGCGTGATGCTGGCCTGGATGATGTTCTTGTAGGTCGTTAGCGGGTTATGCCCGGTCGCCGCCAGGAAGATCCCGGCTACGATCACGGCGAGGATGACAGATCCGAGCGGGACAGCGTAATTGAGCCAGCGAGGAACCTTCTCGCGCGCTGCGAATCTGATCATGACGCCACCCCCGACATCATCAGCCCGATGTGATCTATGTCCGCACCGTCTCGGTCGAGCACGCCGACCACCCGTCCGCGGTACATCACCGCGATCCGATCGGCGAGGTCGAGGATCTCGTCGAGGTCCTCGCTGATCAGCAGCACGCCCACGCCGCGGTCCGCCGATTCGGTCAAGAGCTGGCGGACGCTCTCGGTCGAGGCCACGTCGAGGCCCCTGGTCGGGGATGCCGCGACGAGGACTTTTGCGTGGCTGGAGAGTTCGCGCGCGAGGAGCAGTCGCTGGACATTGCCGCCGGAGAGCTCGCGCGCGAGCGTCTTCGGTCCGCGCGCGACGATGTCGAACCGCTCGATGAGCTCCGTCGCGTTCCGCAGGCCGCGCTTGGCGTGCAGGAGCGGCCCGTGGCCGTCTTCGCGGTACGACTTCAGCCTGAGGTTGTCTGCGATTGTGAGTCCGGGGGCTACTCCGACGCCCATCCGTTCCTCGGGAACGTACCCTAGCCCCGCGTCAATCGCCTCCCATGGCGTCCCGTGCTGGGGCCGGCCCGCGATGGTGATCGTCCCGGCGGTGTGGGGACGCTCCCCTGCGATCACCTCGGCGAGCTCCCGCTGGCCGTTCCCAGCGACGCCCGCTACGCCGACGATCTCGCCAGGGTGAACTTCCAGACAGACCCCGACGACGGCCGGAGTACCCAGGTCCCCGGTGGCGCTCACGTCCGAGAGACTGAGCACGGCCTGCGCTGCGTTGGTCTTCCCGCTGCTCCCCTTGCGTCCGAGCATGATGTCGCGCCCGACCATGAGGTGCGCAAGCGACTTCGCGTCGGTGTCCGCCGTCCGCACCGTCCCCATGGCCTTGCCAGCCCGCAGCACCGTGACCCGGTCGGAGACGGCGAGGACCTCGGGCAGTTTGTGCGAGATGAACACCACGCTGGTGCCGCTGGCTGCCATTCCCCTGAGGGTCTCGAAGAGTTGCCGCACCTCCTGCGGGGTGAGCACGGTGGTGGGCTCATCAAGGATGAGGGTCCGCGCGCCCCGATAGAGCGCCTTCAGGATCTCGACCCGCTGCTGTTCACCCATGGACAGCTGCCAGATCTTCGTGCTCGGATCGATCGGCACGTGAAACTGCTCGGCGATCTCGGCGATCTCACGTTCAACCCGCCGCGGCGAGAACCATATCCCCCGCCGCCGCGACCATCCCAAGATCACGTTCTGCGCCACCGTCAGCGGCTGAACGAGCGTGAAGTGCTGATGGACCATGAAGATCCCCGCATCGTGCGCGTCACGCGGCGAGTGGAACGCCGCTTGCTCACCGCGCACCTCGACGTAGCCTTCGTCGGGGCGGTACAGGCCGGTGAGGACGTTGCAAAGCGTGGTCTTGCCGGCCCCGTTCTCGCCGAGGAGCGCGTGGATCTCTCCGGGCATTACCTCGAACGACACGCGGTCGTTCGCCACGACGCCCGGAAAGTGTTTGGTGACGCCCCGTGTCGCCAGAGCTGGGACAGGGCCCGCGCCGACCAGGCGCGGCGTTCCTTCACGCAAGGACGCATTCAGGTACGCCGACTGCCTGGTCGTGGTTGGGTCGTCGGTCATCGCCGGGCTAGCCCTTCGCGCTGCCGATGACACCCTTGATGAACCAGTTCAGGGTGTACTTGGACAGGACAGCGGAATTCGTCGGGTTCCAGACCGGCAGTGTCTGGCCGACCTTCAGCCCGACCGTGCCGTCTTGCTTGGTGAGTGGCCCAGTGAACGGGTCGAAGGTACCTGCCCTGATTTCGGCCTCGCGCTTGAGGATGGCCGTGCGAGCCGCCGCGGAGACGGTCTTGCCGAACGGAGCGATGTTGATCATTCCATCAGCAACGCTGCCATAGTAGAAGGAGCTCTTCCAGGTGCCGTTCATGACAGCCTTGACGGCGTTGATGTAGTACGCGTTCCAGTTGTAGACGGTCGCCGTCTGGAAGGCGTTCGGGGCAAACGAGCCCTGGTTGGAGTCGTAGCCCGTCCACTTGAGCCCGTTGGCCTGGGCAACCTCGCCGACCGTCGGGTCGTCTACACCATCGCCCAGGACGTCCACGCCGGCTGCCACCAGGCTCTGCGCGGCCGCCCGCTCCTTGGCCGGGTCGAACCAGGAGTTCGTCCAGACCACCCGGACGGTGGCACCTGGGTGCACGAACTGCGCGCCCAGCGTGTAGGCGTCAAGCTCCCTGATCACCTCGGGGATCGGGTACGGCGCGACATAGCCGATCTTTCCTGACTTCGAGGCGAAGCCGGCCGCCATGCCGGCCAGGTAGTCGCCGTTCTCACCCGCGCCGAAATACTCGGCCAGGTTCTTCGATGTCGCCGTTCCCGTGGCCTGGGCGAAGTCGACGTTCGGGTACTTCTGCGCTGCCGCCGCCATGGCCGGCTGGTAGCCGAAGGACGTCGCAAAGATGATCTTCGCCCCGCTGTTGACCAGCTGGGTGATGACCTGCGTGACCTGCGGTCCTTCTGGGACGTTCTCCTTGAAGATCGTCTTGACCTTGCTGCCGAAGTAATTCTGGACCGCTAGGCGGCCTAGATCGTGCTGGTGCGTCCAGCCCGCGTCGCTCGGCGAGCCCACATAAATCCACGCCGCGACCAGCGGCGCCTTCGTACCTTGTTGAGCCGGTGGCTTGCTTGAGCCGCAGCCTGCGATTGCGAGTGCCGCCACTGTGGCGGCAGCAACCACCAATGCTGGTCGTTTCATCGGATGCCTCCTTGTTCCGATCGGTGCCGGATGCAAGCTGTGAGGCGCGGCTTTGGCTGTGACGAACGCCACGGTCACCTGCGGGACGCAACTTGTTCCTTCAGGCCAAACGGTAGAAGGGAGCCTCTCTGGTGCTGAAGGGACTTTGGTCTCTGTTCCGGCGTCAATGGGCCCTGACGCGTGTTTACCTCGGACCGTAACTGGATCCTGCGGCAGACGAAGGTCCTGCTGAGCGCGGACCTTCGCATCTGCACTCTGACCTTGACCAGGAGTCAGCTGGTGGCATCGGCAGTACTGCCTGCGGTCTGGGAGGAGCCATGGACGTTCTCCCGTTGCCTGCCGGACGGCCGGCTGGGCCAGCAGCCGCCATGAATGAAGAGCCAGGGCGCCGGGTTCGCTGGCAGGAGCTAACCAAGCGCGAGTGCTTCGAGCTGCTGGCTCAGGAGCAGCTTGGCCGGGTGGCTTTCGTCGACGACCGCGGGCCGATCGCGTTTCCTGTCAACTTCGTCCTCGACCGTCACATGGTCGTGTTCCGTACTGACGAGGGAGCGAAGCTGGACGCCGCGACCCGTGGCGGCCGAGTCGCGTTCGAGGTCGATGGGATCGACGCCGCGACTCAAACCGGCTGGAGCGTCGTGGTCCGCGGTGAGGCCGTCGAGGTCACCGACTCGGCAGAGCTGGCGCGCCTGCACGAGCTGCGGCTGTATCCGTGGGCACCGGGCGCCAAGACCGGCTACGTGCGCATCCTGCCCGCAGCACTGACAGGTCGGCGGATCTCGTTACCGGGGCAGGACGGCTAGCCACGGCCTGGCGACCCGTACGACGACGAAGGAGGCCCGGCCATGGGAACGGGCATCGACAAAGAAGAGTTCGATGAGCGCGATTACCCGCGCTTCCGGGAGCGGCTCGAGGACTGCCTGTCCGCACTCGGGCAGCTGCTCGAACGGCCTGGATTCGGAGCTGGCCCCGCCACAATAGGCGCCGAGCTTGAGCTGTTCCTGATCGACGGCGCGGCCCGGCCGCTGCCGCACAACCAGGCGATCCGCACGGCGGCGGCCGACTCGCGGGTCACGCTTGAGCTGAGCCGCTGCAACCTGGAACTCAACGCCACTCCGGTCCTGCTGGCCGGCCGTCCGTTCGCGGCGCTCGGGGACGAGCTGAGCCTGCTGCTTGATCGAGTAGCCCATGCGGCCAGGGACTACGCAGGCCGGCCGGCGCTCATCGGCATCCTGCCCACGATGAGCCATGCTGACCTCCGGCCCGACATGATGACTGACGCGGCGCGCTACCGGGCGCTGAGCCGGGGTGTGCAACGGCTCCGCCAGGACCCGGTCCATATCCAGATCGCGGGCCAGGACCCGCTCGAGCTGGTCAGCGACGATCTCGGGCCGGACGGGGCGACCACCTCATTCCAGGTGCACCTTCGGGTCGATCCGGCCGACTTCGCGCGCACCTACAACGCGGTCCAATTAGCCACAGCACCGGTGCTGGCCGTGTCGGGCAACTCGCCGATATTCCTTGGCCACCGCCTCTGGGAGGAAACCCGGATCGCTCTGTTCAAGCAAGCGGTTGATGATCGTCCGGGCCACGGGCCACGCCGTCGGTTTGCCCGGACCGCGCTCGGGACGGGCTGGCTGCGCAGCGGCGCGCTGGAGCTGTTCACCGAGAGCGTCCGGCTGCACCAGCCGCTGCTGCCCGTGCTCGGCGGCGTCGGCCTGACGCTCGGTGGCGCCGGGTGGCGCCCGCCGCCGCTGGACGAGCTTAGGCTGCACCAGAGCACTGTCTGGCGCTGGAATCGGGCTATCTACGACCCCACGGCAGGCGGACATCTGCGGATCGAGATGCGGGCCCTGCCCGCTGGTCCAACGATGATCGACATGCTGGCTAACGCCGCTTTCCTGATCGGGCTGTCCCTGTGGCTGGCGGGTCAGGATCAGCAGTGGACCTACGCGATGCCGTTCGAGCGTGCCGATCATGGCTTCTATCGCGCCGCCCAGCATGGCCTGTCCGCTCAGCTGAGCTGGCCGGCTGGGCACCGAGATCAAATACGGACGCTTCCTGCCGCCGAGCTCGTGCCGGAGCTGGTGCCGGCGGCAAGGCAAGGACTGGTCCAGGCCGGTGTCGCGGCAGCCGAGGCGGACAGCCTGCTGGACGTGATTTCCGCGCGGGCTGCCTCAGGGCAAACCGGCGCAGTATGGCAGCGCACTGCGCTGGCCGCCGCCGAACGGCGTCATGACCGCGAGCGTGCGCTAGCCGTAATGCTGGAACGCTACCTGCAATGTGCGGACACCGGGCTGCCAGTGCACACTTGGCCGGTCGACAGCCTGCCTGGGATGGGGCGCAGTCACGGGTCCCTGCCAGCTCTGGGCGCAGAAGCCTAGGCGAGGTGCCTCACCGCCGGCCAGGGCGTGCACGAGGTACACCCGCTCCATCTCCGTCATGTGGCGGACCAGGCCGAGCAGCGACAAGTCAGACGGCGCGGCCGCGGCCGACACTAGCTGTCCGGCAGACAGCCCGGCGCACTTGAAGGCCAGCGCATCTCGGTGAAAGGCCAGCCACGCTAGCAGCAGGCCGCGCTCGCCGAGGTTGTCGGGCTCTGGAGCTCCGTCCACCGCAGCCTCCGTTCCGCGCGTTCCCGCCGCTCGCAATGGCACTGCACGAGCCATCCAATCACGCCATCAGCGGCTACCCTCAGCCCGGACGGCGCATGCCCGGATCATCGAGCCGCCGCATCGGAGGGGAGCCCGTGACGGGCCGCGGGACCTGGCACCGCTGGCTGCGCTGCCAGAGCACTCCTGCGGATGACCGGTTGCGGTGCTGGATCGTCGCCGTGGAATCATGACGAGCGGGGCAGTGCCGAACAAGTGAGGCCATTTCGCATTGCACAGGCGTAATGCAAGCGCTGATGCACGTGCATATGAATGAGTGATGGAGAATAGGCAATCGAGGCGAAGCGCCACGCAAATGATATTATGGTTTACAAGGACAACCTGCGGCCAATGCGGCCATCTGGACGGTATTGACGTAGTGCCTGCGCCGACGGAGGGCGGGACAGTGACCTGGAGCGCGATCGCCACAATGGCCGACCCCGATGACCGCCACATCCGGATCTTGACGGTACGCGGAGAGCTGGATCTCGCGACGGCCGACAGCCTGTACCAGCGGGGCCAGGCAGCCATTGGCGGCCATGCGCGGATCCTGCTGCTCGACCTGACCGACCTGTCCTTCTGCGACGCACGCGGGCTGAGTGCCTTCGTCCGGATCGCCAACGAGGCCGAAGCCGCCGGGTGCAGTTGCGGCCTGATCGCACCCAAGCCACTCGTCGTGAAGATGCTCCGGATCAGTGGCCTGCACAAGCGGCTGCAGGTATTCGCGACCAGCGAAGAGGCCTGCCTGCGCCTCACTGCCGGGGCAGGAGCGGCATGCAGTCGCTGAGGCGCCAGGTACCACGGCACTCCTATGCATCCTCGCCCAGGAGCACGAAGTCTCGCCGAAGCGGCAGAGTATCTGTGCCACGGCCAGCGCACGGTCGATCTTCTTGGCGGTCTGGTCCCAGTCGTCGTAGACAGGGGCGGTCTCTGGTGTCGGGTCCACCAACATTAGCCCCGTCAGGCGGGGCGCCAGGATCTCGGCGGCGCGACGGGCAACCAGCCCGCCCAAGCTGCGCCGCGAACGGCCCGTGATCGACCTCGAAGGGGCGGCCTGGATGTCACCGGAGGACCACCGCCGGGGGTTGGCCGCGGCGATGGCTGTCCTGATCGCCGAATTCAACACCTATCTCGACCGGGAGGGCGCAGATCCGGTCGCCGATTCTGTGGGCTACCGGCAGGGCACGCTCTGGCTCAGCCCCGACGAGCTCGCCGAGATGGCCGAGGAGATGCGCAGGATCCTCCAGCCCCGGGCGGGTAACCAGCCCTCGCCGGATCGCGCGCCGTACCTGCTCAGCGCGATCCTTTCCCCGCCGGGCAGCCGCCCCAGCCGCAACCGGACAGTGGACCGACTACCGCCGGCGACATGCCAGTTCACCGCTCCGCATCAGCGTCACTATGACGCGGCCGTCCGGGTCGTCGCACGCGATCGGCTCCGCCGTCCCTAGACCGGTGACCACTTACCTGAGTTCGGCGCCTGCGAGCAGGACGGGCACCGTTCGAGGCCGCAGGTTTTGACCTGGAGGTGAGGTGAGCGTGCGGTGCAGCCGAGGCGAATGGCCAGGCTGACCGGTCCCGTGGGCCGGCGGGGGCGCCAGTGCCGCCGAGAGCTGGTCGCGGCCGCGGCTGCCCGCGGGGTAGCCCGCCGGCGACCTCAAGCCCGATGTCCGTAAGCGCGCCGAACGCGACCTGGTGGCACTGTGACTTACCGGGACCGGCAGCGGCTGGCGGACATCCAGGGACACGTCTCACACGTCGCAACTCTGCCGGTAAGAATTCCGGTCAGACTGCCTGGCCCGACCCGACTTTGACGGCCTAGCGTTCAGGTAGTCACCCAATCATTTTGGCTGAAGTTGGCCCGCGTTATGGCGCTGCTTATCGCCAGTGCCCTGGGCCGGTCGGACCCGAGACGCAGCGTGAGCAGGCCGGAATCGGAGCGACAATGACACAGGCAAGGAGGAAACCCCGCATGAGACGTCTCATCACCGGGCGCAAGGCAGGAGTTCTTGCGGCATTGGTGGCGGTTGTCGGGTCAGGCGCCACTACGGCATCGGCGCAGGTCGCGGCGGAGCCTGTCGCTCAGATCAGGCACATCGCAGCATCGCAAGTGTGCCCCATAACCGTAACCATCTGTGTCTTTAGCAAAGCGAACTTCCAAGGATATGAGGACGAACTCACACCAGCGGATTACTCCGGGCAATGGTTCAGTTTCGGCCAGGTTGGTGTGACGTTCCACCCAGCCTCAGCCATCAACAACTCGGGCTCAACAATCTGGGTGCATGACGAGCAGACCGAGCAATTCCATGCAATTTGCAGCGGTGGCGCTGAGAATTTCGGTTTCTCGGCTGGCTATTTCTTCATCCAGTACGCTGTACCCGGCGGTTGCTACGGCAGGCATCCAGGCGGAGCGCCGTAGTCATCTTGCTGGCCGGGCCTTCTGGCAGCGCTCGATGAACTTGCCCGGCTCCTGTCCGACGGCAAGTTCATCGCCTACGTTGTCGCACGCAAGCAGCTGACGCTCCTGGCCATCGCGACAGAAGTCCTCGGCTCGATGACCGCCGGGCGGTACGGGTTTCCCGACTCATTCGAGATCATCCACCGGCTCTCCGGCCTCCCTCGCGGGGTCAAGACCCGCTCCGGTGGAGAAACCTTCCTGGCCAGCCTGGCCCTCGTGTCCCTACCCGGCCCGCAAGCGGAGTGGTCGTGAGGCTGGCGTTAGCAGGAGCAGACGCCATCGGTAACGAGATCGCCGTCTTGCTGCGGCGGGAAGTGCGCTTCAGGATCGCGGAGCCACTCAAGGATCTGCAGTCTCTTATCACTGGCGAGAACCTTGTACAGATCGGGGTCGAGCACGGCCGAACTATGGCAGGTAGCTAACTCCCTGCCGATTAGCCAGCTCCGCCGTACCCGATCACCAGCGGCGCAGCGGCGGGCCCGACCCGGGACGTTCGGCACCAGGTACATCACTTTCGACCCTACGCACCGTCATTGACGCGGCGCACTGTGGAAGTGCCCGCAAGGCAAGAAAGAGATGGACCGAACGAACGACACGGGCAGGCGAATATTCGGTTCACGGAGGTGTGTGATGTCAGTGCTGGCGGCGGCTGGTCCAGTAGGCACCGGGGCGGACCTGCTCCCCGGCGCTGGCGACGACGGCTTCTTCGGTATCCGCTTCGAGTCGATCGGCGGGCTCGGTGCCCACCTCGCCGGGAAGATGCTGGCCGAGGCGGGCGTCCTGCGGCAGGGCCTGAACGGAGCGCACTTCTCCTCGTATGGCTCGGAGAAGAAGGGCACACCAGTGAAATCGTTCGTGCGCTTCTGCGCAGCCGACCGCGAGGTCCGCACGAGCAGCCCGATCGAGAAGCCGCAGGTCGTCGCGGTCTTCCACGAGGCGCTGGCCCGCTCGTACGACGTGGCCGCTGGCCTGCGCCCAACCGGAACGCTGATCGTGAACACGCGCTCGTCCCCCGGCGAGATCCGGGAGAAGCTCGGCCTGCGGTCCGGCACGGTGGCGGTGCTCGACGCGCTAGGCATCGCGCTCGAGGAGAAGACGCGCGTGAACACCGCGATGCTCGGCGCGGTCGCCCGGGTCTGCCCGTTCATCGACGCCGACGCCGTGAAGGATGTCATCCGCGACACGCTCTCCGTCCGCTACGCGCACCTCGTCGACGCGAACCTCCGCACGTTCGACCGCGGCTACCGTGAGCTGCGGCTCATGACTTGGCCCGCCGCGCCAGGCGAGCCTGGCCGGCCGGTGCAACGGGCCGCGCCCGCGTTCGGCTACCTCGACGCGCCGATCGGCGGCGTCATACTCGACTCTGGCAACAGCATTCTCAAGAACCTGAGCACGTCGCGGCAGGGCTTCCTGCCCGCCTACGACCCCGAAACGTGCGTGCACTGCGGGATCTGCGACATCGTCTGCCCCGACCTCTGCTTCGTCTGGTCCGATGACGGCGAGGGCGAGCCCGCCGTGCGGCTGCTCGGCATCGACTACAACTACTGCAAGGGCTGCCTGAAGTGCGTCGACGCGTGCCCGACCGGGTCGCTCACCGAACTCCGCGAGGAGGACGGCTGGGCCGATGCAAATCGCGTCCCGCTCTTCGGCTGGCTCGAGGACGAGAGGGGGGCCGTCAGATGACGGTCGCACCGCCGGAGCAGAAGGTCGGCCGCGCCGCACAGGTTGTCGGGTTCCGCACCGGCAACGAGATGGCCGCGCTGTCCGTTAAGCAAATGAACTTCCACCTGATGGGCTACTACCCGATCACGCCGTCGACGGAGATCGCCGAGCTGCTCGACGAGATGAAGGCCGCCGGCGAGCACAAGATCGTGATGGTGCCGGCCGACGGGGAGCACAGCGCGGCCGGCATCTGCTACGGCGCCACCACTGGCGGCGGCCGCGTCTTCAACGCGACCAGTTCCCAGGGGCTGCTGTATGCGCTCGAGGAACTGCCCGTGCAGTCAGGGACGCGCTACCCCATGCTGCTCGACGTCGCGACGCGGGCCATCAGCGGGCCGCTCGACATCCGCGGCGACCATTCCGACATCTACTACGCGCTGAACACCGGCTGGATGATCTTCATGGCACGCGACCCGCAGGCCGTCTACGATCTGAACCTCATCGCGCTGCGCGTCGCCGAGCGCGCGGACGTGCGGCTGCCCGCCATCGTGGCGTTCGACGGCTTCTTCACCAGCCACCAGAAGCGCCGTGTCTCCAGCTTCACCGACGACGCCACCGTGCAGGACTGGCTCGGGCCGGTGCCGGAGATGGTGACGGCGCTCGACCCGCGGCATCCTGTGACGATCGGTCCGTACATGAACGACCCCGACCTGATCAACAACAAGTATCAGCTCGAGCGGGCGATGAACGCGGCGCTGGCCGCGATCCCCGCTGCATTCGCCGAGTACGAGGCGCTGAGCGGCCGGCGCTACGACCCCGTCGACCTATACCGCATGGACGATGCCGAGGTCGCGGTCTTCCTGATCAACTCGGCCGCGGAGACCGCCAAGGACGTGGCCGACCGGCTGCGCGCAAATGGCATCCGGGCCGGCGTCATCAGCCCGAACGTGATCCGCCCGTTCCCCGCTGACGCGGTCCGCGAGGCGCTGCGCGGCGTCGGCATCGTGGTAATCGGCGAGCGGACCGGCTCCTACGGCGCGCACGGCGGCAACCTCACGCACGAGGTGAAGTCGGCGCTGAAGGATGACCCGCAGAACCGCACACTCTGCCTGAGCCGTGTCTACGGCCTCGGCGGGCGTGACTTCTACGCGGAGGACGCCGAGGCGTTCTTCACGCTCGCGGTGCAGACCGCCGAGCGTGGCAGCGTCGAAGTGCCGTTCGACTACTACGGCGTGGAGCCCGGCGATCCAGCGAAACCGCCGCGACCGCATCGCGGCGCGCCGCCGCTCACCCGCGAGGAGATGACCAGCGGGCTGCTCAAGGTGGAGCAGGGCCCGGACGGCAGGCTCAAGGTCGACGCCCCGCCGTACTGGCAGCTCGCCGCGAAGCCGAAGCGAGTACTGCCCGGCCACGGTGCGTGCCCAGGCTGCGGCATCTTCCCGGCGCTCGACCAGTTCCTGCGCGGCATCGAGGGTGACGTCGTCGTGCTCTACCAGACCGGCTGCGCGATGGTCGTCAGCACCGGCTACCCCTACACGTCGCACCGCATCACGTACGTGCACAACCTCTTCCAGAACGGCGCCGCCGCGCTGAGCGGCCTCGTCGAGATGTTCCACGAGCGCGGCCGCCGCGGCGAACTGCCGGTTGGCGAGGACATCACGTTCGTGATGGTGACCGGCGACGGCGGCATGGACATCGGAATGGGCGCCGCGATCGGGGCCGCGCTGCGCAACCACGGGATGATCGTCGTCGAGTACGACAACCAGGGCTACATGAACACGGGCAGCCAGCTCAGCTACTCGACGCCGCTCGGCCACATGACGTCGACGAGCCATGTCGGGCCCGCCGAGCTCGGCAAGGCCTTCCACCACAAGGACACCCCGCAGATCATGGCGGCGACCAACATCCCGTACGTCTTCACGGGCGTCGAGGGGTACCCTGACGACCTCGTGGCCAAGGCCGCCAAGGCGCAGTGGTACGCCAAGCGCCAGGGCACCGCCTACGGGAAAATCCTGATCTCCTGCCCGCTGAACTGGAAGACCGAGGATCGCGTCGGCGTCGATATCGTCCAGGCCGCGGTTGACTCGTGTTTCTTCCCGCTGTACGAGATCGAGCGCGGCATCACCCACATCACCTACGACCCCGAGCCGATCGGCCGCCGCGTTCCCGTCGCCAACTGGCTGAAGCTGATGGGCAAGACGACGCACCTGTGCAAGCCAGGGAACGAGGCGACGCTCGCCTCGATCGAAGCCGAGGTGCAGCGCCGCTGGCTGCGGCTCAAGGCGCGCGACGAGAACCCCCTGCTGTGAGTGGAGTGACCATGGACACCACCGCACGGATCATCGAGAAGCGGGACCTGACGGACATTACCAAGCTGTTCGTCGTGCACGCCCCGCTGGTGGCACGAAACGCGGCACCCGGCCAGTTCGTGATCCTGAGGGTCACCGAGACCGGCGAGCGGATCCCAATCAGCATCACCGACTTCAGCCGCGCCGCGGGCACGATCACGATCGTCGTCCAGGAGGTGGGGCACACGAGCGCGCTTGTCTGCGCGATGCAGGAGGGCGAGACGTTCCTCGACTTCGCGGGACCGCTCGGCTTGGAGGTGCCGCTTCCCGAGGAGGGCCATGCGGTGCTGATCGGCGGTGGCTTCGGCACGGGCGCCGTGTTCCCGCTGGCCCGCAAGATGCGCTCGCGCGGCGTGCGGGTCTCCTCCATCGTCGGTGCCCGGACCCGCGATCTGGTGATACTCGCCGACCTCCTCGCGACGGAGAGCGACGAGCTGCACGTGTGCACGGACGACGGCTCACTCGGCTACCACGGTTTCGTTACCGGCCGCCTGGAGGAACTGCTTGACGCGGGCGCCGGGTTCACGCACTGCTACGCCGTGGGCCCGATGCCGATGATGCGAGCCGTCGCGACAACGGCGTGGAGCCGCGGTCTGGCCGCCATGGTCTCTCTCGACCCGCTGATGGTGGACGGGACGGGCATGTGCGGCGGCTGCCGGGTGACCATCGCGGGCAAGTCACTCTTCGCCTGCGTGGACGGCCCGTTCTTCGACGGGCACCAGGTGGACTTCGACGAGGCGGACGCCCGGCTGAGCACCTACAAGGAGCAGGAGAAGCTGGCCTGCCTGCTGACGGGACCAGGGAGGTAACAGCCATGCCGATCGTGTATCCGCACAAGACCGCGATGCCGTGCCGCGACCCGGAGGAGCGCCGCCACAGCTGGGACGAGGTCGCCGAGGGCTACAACGTGGAGCGCGCCATCGCCGAGGCGCGGCGCTGCCTCAGCTGCCAGGACCCCGTGTGCGAGCAGGGCTGCCCCGTCAACGTCCCGATCCGCGACTTCGTGCGCCACGTTGCGCTCGGAGACTTCGAAGGCGCCGCCGCCACGATCCGCCGCCGCAACCTGCTGCCTGCTATCTGCGGCCGCGTCTGCCCGGTCGAGCATCAGTGTGAGTTGCGCTGCGTGCTGTTCCCCCATCAGGAGCCGGTCGGCATCGGCCGTCTGGAGCGCTTCGTAGCGGACTGGGAGCGCCAGCACGGGAACGGCGGCGAGACCGCGGCACCCGAGGTGTGGCGCGACCAGAAGATCGCGGTTGTCGGCTCGGGTCCGGCTGGCCTCACGGTGGCCAGCGACCTCGCGCAGCTCGGCTATCCCGTGACGATCTTCGAGGCGCTGCACGCGTTCGGCGGCGTGCTCCGGTACGGGATCCCGCAGTACCGCCTGCCGAAGGAGATCGTCGACGAGGACGTCGCGCACCTCAAGGCGCTCGGCGTGGAATTCGTCCGCGACGTGATCATCGGCAAGACGGTCACCATCGACCAGCTCGTCGACGAGTTCGGCTACTCGGCGGTCTTCGTCGGGACCGGCGCGGGCTCGCCCGTCTTCATGAACATTCCCGGGGAAAACCTGAAGGGTATCTACTCGGCCAACGAGTTCCTCACGCGCGTCAACCTGATGCACGCCTACGCGTTCCCCGAGTACGACACGCCCATTCACCGGCCGAGGCGGGCCGCGGTGATCGGCGCCGGCGACACCGCGATGGACGCGGTGCGCTGCTCGATCCGCCTTGGTGCGCAGGAGGCCCACATCGTGTACCGCCGCTCCGAGAAGGAGAAGGGCGCGCGAGCGGAGGACTACGAGCGGGCGCGCGACGAGGGCGTGATCTTCGACTGGCTCACGCTCCCGAAGCGCTTCATCGGCGACGAGAACGGATGGGTCCGCGGCATCGAGTGCATCCGCACCGAGCTCGGCGAGCCCGACCAATCGGGTCGCCGCCGCCCGGTCCCCGTGCCCGGCTCTGAGTTCACGATGGAGGCCGACGTCGTCGTGATCGCCCTCGGCACGAACCCGAACCCGCTCGTCCCGCGGACGACCTACGGTCTCGACGTCGACGATCACGGCTGCATCGTCGCCGACCGGCAGACGGGCGCCACGAGCCGCGAGGGCGTCTACGCCGGCGGCGACATCGTGACCGGCGCCGCGACGGTCATCCTGGCCATGGGTGCCGGCCGCAAGGCGGCCACGGCAATGCACGAATACCTGCAGCAGCGTGCCGCAGAGAAGGGAGCGCACGATGAGCACCATGATGCGCTCGAGTCCGCCGACCTCCGCGACGGCGGCAGCCAGGCTGAACGTGACGTGTGACGACCAGGAGGCCGAGCGGTACCGGCAGGGGCGCAGTAACGGGATTGTCTGGGCGTGCGACTACGCGACACCCGACGAGCTGCGCTACGTCGTGGAGAACTTCCATCCAGGCCGGGGCGGTTACTTCGACGATCCGCACTGGCGAGGGTTCGTCGCCGGGGCCGAAGAGGTACTGGAAGCCGTGCTCCGCTGCTGAAACCCTTTGGCTGCCGGCCGGGCGCCCTGCGCTGGCAGAGCCGGAAAGCAGTGCCGGCAAGATGATCATGATCGGACCGCCGGTGATCTCAGCGAGGGTGAACTGCCAACCGACCTAGCTGGATCCAACTCACCGTCGGATCGGCAAGTAGATCTGGCCGCCCTCTTGGACGAGTGGGAAGACCGCGATGTCTGTGTCGGCCGGGCCGCGCAGCCGCTCGCCGGTCCGAACGTCGAACCTGCTGCCGTGCCCCGGGCAGGTGAGCACCGTGCCCTCGATCTCCCCGCTTGAGAGCACGGCACCGGCGTGCGGGCAGCGGTCGGCGATCGCATGCCACTTGCCAGCCACCCGGTAGACGGCCAGCGGGCCGGCCGGCGTCTCCTCCACGCGGCAGACCAGCCCGAGTCGGCCGGCGGCGTCAGCCACGTCGAACAGCGGGAACCGCTCTGGACGCTTGCCGCTGCTCCTGGCCAGCCGGTCGCGCAACTGCGGCAGCAGCGCGCCACGGCTGGTGACCAGATCGCAGCCGGCCCGCTGCGCGGCGACCCACAGATCGCGGTCAGGCACACCGACGTGGCCGGCGATCAGCGCGTCAGGCCACCAGTCGCGCCAAGCCCGCACTCGGTCTAGGGCGTCGGGGCGAAGCATGTCGATGACGGCCGCCAGTGGGGGCGCGCCGCCGGTCGGCTCCGCGGGAACCGATTCCGCGCCGCCCGGATCCATCGCGCCCGGTGCCCGGCGGACTGGCTCGGAGTCCGGCTGCGGGTCTGGCGGATCAGCGACGGCCAGCCCGTGCTCCTCCGCCAGCTGACGGACCCGGCGGCTGATGACCGGATCGTCGGTCAGCAGGACGAGCACGTCAGATGAACAGGGTGATATCGGCCTTGGCCGCCATGTCGATGAAGCTGGCCGCTCCGAGGGTGGGTTGCAGTCCGCCGATGAAGTCGTCGGTGGTCAGGCCGTATAGGTCCATGGTCATCTGGCACGGGTGCAGCCGGACGCCGACATCCTGGGCCATTTCCATCAGCTCGGTGACGCTCGCCACCTTGTGCTCCTTGGCCAGCATCTTGATCATCGAGGTGCCCATCCCACCGAAGTTGATTTTGCCTAGCTTCAGGTGGTCCGTACCGCCGCGGTCGATGAGCGATTCGCCTTTCTGCATCCAGTTCTTGCCGGTAATCCGCTTGTCGTTACGCTGCAGCACGCGCAGCCCCCAGAAGGTGAAGAAGACGTCGACCTCAAGGCCGGAAGCGGCGCCGGTGGTGGCCAGGATCATGACCGGCCAGACCCGGTCCAGGTCATTGCTCCAGCAGATGATCGCCATTCGCTTGGCCTGGTCGTCGGTGGCGGTCGTGCCGACGGCGGTGGTGTCGGTGTTCTCCATGGCACATCTCTCCTTTATTCGGTGCCGGTTAGCGGGTGCCTGTCAGTCGGCGCATCGGAAGCACCGGATGTTCTGCTCTTCGATCAGCGCCCGGTACCGCTCGAACGCGGCCGGGCCGTCGATCAGGTGGTGGCGCTCATCGGCGAGCGCGGTGGGCCGCACCCGTGCCATCCAGCCCGCTCCGTACGGGTCGCGGTTGGCAACGGCGATGTCGGTCGCGAAGGCGGCCTCGTTGACCTCGACCAGTTCGGCGGTGAGCGGCGTTGGGAATGGCCCAACCCACTTGGCGCTTTCGATGACCGCCAGTGACCGGCCACGGGCGAAGCTGCGGCCGGGTTTTTTCCAGCTGACCTGGACCATCCGCCCGCCCATGGTCTGGGCGACGTCGGTCATCCCGAGCACCGCGGTATCGCCGGCCAGCCGCACCCAGACGTGCATGTCCACGTCATACAGGAGGTCCTCCGGTATGACGCAGCCCCGCCAGTGCTGGTCAGCCACCGATGTCACCCGCCGCAGGCGATCCCTTCGGTGTCGAGGAACTGCCGGTAAGCCTCGATCCCGTCCGGCCCGGTGGCCAGGTCGGCGGCGTCGGTGTCCCAGTCCGAAGGGCGCAGCCTGGCGACCCACCCGGCACCGTAAGGATCGGAGTTGATCAGGCTGGGTGACGTGGCGAGGTCATGGTTGACCTCCACGATCTCGCCGCTGACCGGCGCGGGAACCGGCCCGACCCACTTGCCGCTCTCCACGGTCGCGATGTTGCGCCCCTTCTGCACCGCCTTCCCGGCGGCTTTCGGCGTGACCGCGATGATGGTCTTCGCCAGGTTCTGTGCGACGTCGGTCATGCCGACCGTCACCAGCTCGCCGTCCCGGCGCGCCCACACGTGCTTGGCGACCACGTAGTACAGGTCTTCGGGCAAGTTGCAGTTGTTGACCTGTGGCACCGCTCAGGCTCCCGTCTCATGCAGTTCGTGCTCGGCCAGCAGGTGGTGCACGAGCATGTCGAGCGCGACCATCTGGATCTCGCGCTCGAATCCGGCGACGAAGTCTGGGTCGCGGGTGCCCTTCCTGACCGGGCGCTGGTACCTGGCGCCGCACAGCGGGCAAGTGATCTCGTAGTGCACCTTGCCGTTCCGCTCGATGGTCTGGACCGCGTCGCCGTGCCGCTCGCCCAGATGGGCGTGCAGCGCCCGCGGCCCGGCAGTTACGTCGCACCAGGGACAGTCCATGCCGTCCTCACACGGCTTCAAGGGCGGGAGCTGGACTGCTCCGGGCCCGCTCAACCAGCTGGATGAGGTCGATCACGGCAATGCGCTCGGTGTTTCCCGTGGTCTTGACCGCGTCTGAGTACATGACGAAGTCCTTCGGGCAGGCCACGACGAAGTGGTCCACGCCGAGCGCGACGGCCTCGCGGATCCGGTTCTCGCTGGGGCGCTCGCTGTCCCGTTCGCCCTCGGTCATCCAGATCCGGCCGCCGCCGGCTCCGCAGCAGAAGGTGTTCAGTCCGTGCCTGGGCATTTCCACCAGGTCGCAGCCGAGCGAGCGCAGGACCTGGCGGGGCGGATCGATAAGCCGGTTATGTCGGGCCAGGTAGCACGGATCGTGGTAGGTCACCCGCAGGCCGAGCGGCTGGACCGGGATGCTGCCGTCGCCGAGCAGTCGCTCGAGCAGCTGCGAGTAGTGCAGCACCGGCTTGTCCAGCCCGTGGGCTGGGTACTCGTTGCGCAGCGTGTTGAATGAATGCGGGTCGGTGGTGAAGATCTCCTCGAAGCTGGCCTTCTCGAACGCCGCCATGTTGTGCTCGACCAGCATCTGGAACAGGCCCTCTTCACCGATCCGGCGCACGTCGTTGCCGTCGTCGTGCTCGTCGTCGAAAAGCAGCCCGAAGTCGACCTGCGCGTCGCGCAGGATGTGGGCCAGCCGTTGCGTGAGCGCTTGCAAGCGCTCGTCGAAGGACGCGAAGTCGCCGACGAACCACAGGTAGTGCACGGGTTCGCGCCTGGCGTCCTTGATCGTGAAGCCAAGCTGGCGGGTCCAGCGGGCGCGCATCCGGCCTGACTTGCCGAACGAGTTGCCCTGCTGGGCATCGCCCTGAAGCACCTGCTGGATGGCCGGCTCGATCCGGCCATCGTCGACTAGCTGCCGGCGCAGCGTGACGATCGTGTCCACGTGCTCGATGTCGACCGGGCACTGCTCGACGCAGGCTCCGCAGGTGGTACAGGACCACAGGACATCCTGACTGATCACGTCAGGAACCGGTGTCGCCGGGCTCGAGCCAGCTTGCGGCCCTACAGCGGGCCGATCGCCCTGCGACATCAGCGCGTCCCGCAGATCCATGATGAGCAGCTTGGGCGACAGCGGCTGGCTAGAGTTCCAGGCCGGGCACGCAGCCTGGCACCGTCCGCACTCGGTGCAGGTCAGGGTGTCAAGCCGCTGCTTCCAGGACAGCAGGTCAAGCTGCCCTGAGCTGCCTGCCGCTGGAGTGGCAGGCAGCTCGCCCAGTGCGCCGAGTGCCCGCGGGCGGCGGGAGAAAGCGATGTTCAGCGGCGCGAGCAGCACGTGCAGGTGCTTGGAGTAGGTGACGAAGACGAGGAAGCCCATGATCACGGCGACGTTCGCCAGCAGGAAGAACGTCTCAAGGCCTGCGTTCGCGCTCACGCCGAGCGGCTGAAAGAGCCGGGCGACGCCGCGCGAGGCGAATGCGGCTGAACCGTACGGGAAGTCTCCGGTGTTGACCTGCGCGGCGCGGTAGCCGAGCAGCGTGATCATGACGGTCGCGATCAGCGCGAGCGTGATCCAGGCGGCGCGGGTGTGCGAGCCGTAGAACCGCGACTTCTTGCCCCGGCGGGCCGGTGAGTCGGCCACCCGCGTCAGGCTGAAGACGATCAGGCCGCCGAGCACGATCACGGTGAACAGGTCTTCGATGAAGCCGAGCACACCGGCGTGCCCGATCAGCGGGATCGCGAATTTCTTGGACACGAACGTATCGCCGACGGCCTCCACGATGGTGAGCAGCAAGATGTTGAAGCCCCAGAACACCAGCGCGTGCGGCAGCCCGGACTGCCAGCGCTTGAGCAGCTTGCGCTGTCCGACCACCTCGACCAGTTCCGCGCCCAGGCGGCTCGGCAGGCCGGTCAAGCGGCCGGGCGCCGGCGCACCGGATCGCACCAGGCGCGCGAGCCACAGCAGCCGCCACGCAGCGAAGGCCAGCCCGGCAGCCACGATCGCCGAGGCAGCCAGAATACGAATCGCCATCAGCCCAGCCGCTCGGTCAGCGCGGGAACCAGGTCGAACAGGTCAACGGTCGTGCCGTAGTGGGCCACGCTGAAGATCGGCGCGCCAGGGTCCGTGTTGCACGCGATGATGAGCTCGGCGCCGCGCATTCCCTCCAGATGCTCGGGCGCGCCCGATATGCCAAACGCGAGGTAGGCCTTCGGCTTCACCTTCAGGCCCGACTTGCCGACCTGGCGGGTCTTCGGCAGCCAGCCCGCGTCCACCACCGGACGGGATGCCGACAGCGGGACGCCGAGGGCGTCGGCGAGCTCGGCCACTATCTCAAGGTTGTCGCTGGACTCGATCCCCCGGCCTACCGAGACGAGCAGGTCGGCGGCGGTAATGTCGACATCTCCGCCCTGCGGTTCGACAACCTGCCGCAGGGTCATCCGCAGCTCGTCCAGCCCGGCCGGGGGCGCGACGTCCACCAGGTCAGGGCCGGGCTCGCCTTGGCTGGCCTCGACCTGGCCGGCTGCGGCGGGGAAGATCCCGCCGATCACGGTCGCGATGCCGCGCTCCCCCGCCAGCTCAAGCTCGGCGAGAATCTTGCCGCCGAGGATCTGCGCCGTCGCGACGACGGTGCCGCCTTCGACCGCGAGATCGATGACATAGGCGGCGACCGGTGCCTGCCACCGCACCGCCATGGCCCCGCCCAGGTCCAGCCCGGCCGTGGCGTTGGACATCAGCAGCAGCCGTGGGGCGCGCTCGTTCAGCACGGCAAGCAATGCCTGTTCGTACGCCTCAGGCAGGTATTCGGTCAGGGCGGGGTGCTCCATGCAGGCGATTAGGGCGGCCCCGCCGAGCTGGCCGGCCAGGTCACGGGGCCCGAGCAGGGCGACCTCCACGACGCCGCCGAGGGCCGCGGCCAGCGGCCGCGCGGCGCCGATGAGCTCGTACGTCCCCTCCGAGATCTGCTTGCCGGTGTGCTCGGCGAGCACCAGCACGTTGCCGTTCATCGTCTCGGTCACCCCTTCACCAGGCCGCGCGCGCGGAGCAGGTCGGCGATCGCCGCCGCTACCTCGTCGGCGCTGCCGGTCAGCATCTCGGCGTGGTCGGCCTGCTGCGGCTGGTACATCCGGCGGACCACGGGCGCCGGACCGGCGGCCGCCGGGGCGGCAGCCACCTCATGCAGCCCGCCAGCCTGCATCGCCTGCCGGATCTTGCTGATCGGGGCGTACCTCGGTGCCTGCCGGGCGGCCTGGACGCCGATCACAGCGGGCATGCTCACCTGGAGTTCGTGCAGGATTCCGCCGGCGAACTCCTGCCGCACCGTGACGGTGCCCTCGCCCGCCATGATCTGGACCACGACCGATACGTGCGGCAGCCCGAGGCGGGCGGCGAGCATGGGCGGCAGCTGGCCGTCCATGTCGTCGGCGGCCTGGACTCCGGTGATCACCAGATCAGCGGGCTCGCCGGTGAGGTACCCGGCGAACAGCGCGGCCCGGTCGCCGGTCAGCAGGACGCCGTCCTGGCCGCCAGTGATCTTGATGGCGGAGTCGGCGCCCTTCGCCAGTGCCGTGTACAGTGCCTGGTCGATGTCGGGGTCTCCGGCGAGACCGACCGCTACTACCTCGGCCCCGGTGGCGTCCTTGACCAGAAGCGCCTCTTCCAGCGCCTGGGCGTCCCACTCGCTCAGCACGAACTTGAGGTACTCGCGGTCGATACCGGTCTCGTCGGGAGTCAGCTCGATCTCCTCGACGAGGTCGGGTACTGCCTTCATCGGCACGACGACTCGCATGCGTGCGTCACCTCTCTAATCGACGACTTCGTCCAGCCGCAGTTGCTGCCGGATGTCGTCCAGGTCGCTTCCGGCCGGAACGAACGGGTAGTCACGGAACGGCTCAGCGGGCCGGTAGGAGCCGTAGGGCCTGGTGCAGCCGGGCTGGCCCTTCTCGCCCGGGCAGCCGTTGGTGACGAAGGCGGTGCCGTCCGCCATTACTGCCTCCATGGCGAAACGGCTCGCTCCCACGCGGGCAAGCCCGCCGTCGGCATCGAAGCCGAAATGTTCCAGCCCGTAGCCTTCGGTTTCGATCAGGTGCCTGGCCAGCTGCACTCGCCGCCAGCGGGTTATCGGGGACTTCGGCTGGCTGGCCATCCGCGAGTCAGGCTCGGGATTGAAGCAGAACAGGTAGGAGAAGATCTGCCGTTCCCGCAGCGCCAGGAACAGAGCGATCAGGTCCTGGTCGGTCTCGCCGAGCCCGACCAGGGTGTGCACGTTGACCTTCCACGGCCCGAAGATCTCCCGCGCGTCGTTGACGACCTCCCAGTACTTCTCCCACTTCAGGCCGCCAGCGGGGACGTCGGTGCGGATGCTGCGGAACAGCTCTTCGGTGACCGCGTCGAGCCCGATCCCGATCATGTCGACGCCGATCGCCTTGAAGTTCTCCAGCCGCTGCCGGTTCAGGGTGGGCGGCGCGACCAGGATCGACATGGGGGTGCGGACCCGATCGGCGATCCTGGCGGTGATGTCGCAGGTGTCGCGGTAGGCATGTCCGTGCGTGACCATCGAGATGCACAGCCGGGTCAGGGTCGACTCGTTTTCGGCCATCCGGTCGACCAGCTCATCGGTGCGTACCAGCGGCCATTCCACCCGGATGAACGATTTGTCTTCATAGCTGCCGGGACGGGTGCGGGCAAGCCCGCAGTAGCCGCAGTCGGACAGGCAGCCCTCGTCGTAGTTGAGCAGCAGGTTGATGCCGCCGAACTCGAAGTCCCTGCTGAACCGGCCCGATCGCATCCGCAGCGCGATCGCGCTGGCCATCGAGATCCTGACGTACTCGGGGCTGACCCGCGGCCCGGCCTCGGCTACGGGCAGCAGCGGTAGCTGGCGGACTACCATGTCGCGCCCTCCGGCGGGGCGAGCCCCTCGTCGTGCCGTGCCGCGAGCTGGCGAGATCTCATGTCGGTTCCTCTCAGCCAGACTCGGGGAAGTAGCAGGAGCCCGCGGCGCGGACCGGTTCGGCAGCGGCTCGCTGGCCCGCCTGGCGCCCGGCCTCAAGCACCGCGACGGCGATCCGCTCATCAGGGACGCCGAGCGCGTTGCCCGCCCCGGAGCCGGCCACCACCGCGGCGATAGCCCGCTCATCTAGGCGCCGCCAGCGCAGCGCGGACTCCATCTGCACCAGAGCCTGCGGCAGCTCGTTGAAGTCGCCGACCACCATCGCGCTCTTGACCAAGTCGCCGTGGGTGGTCAGGTAGATCCTGGCCAGCCCGGCGGGGGTCTTTAGCAGCGCCGACCCGCTGCCGTCGGAGGCGACGCTGCGCTCGCTCAGCCAGGACCGCGCCCGATACCGGGCGGCGGCCAGCTTCTCGGCCAGCGCCCGCTCGGCCAGGTCGGGTTCGGCGGGCTCAAGGGCCGCGCCGAAGGCGGCAGTGAACCCGGCCGCTATCACGGGCCGCACCGACGCCGCGTTGTGACTGCTGCCGGTCTGCGCGCAGACCGTGGTCACCCGCTCGGCCACCGCGGCGACCGCCCGGTCGGCCAGCTTCGCCGCCGGGATCCGCAGGACCTCAAGCATGAACGGGATATCGAGGTCGGCGAGCACGCTGGCGTGGAACAGCATCGCGCCGGCCGGGTCGACGTACAGGCCAAGGCCGGCGATCTTACGGCCGCCCGTTTCCAGGTCGTTCTTGCCCCGGAACACGGCGGTGATCCCCAGCTCGGCGAACCCGGCGATCAATGCCGCGGACAGTTCTTCGATGATCTCGCGCGGGCGCTGGCCGGCCGGCGCCCGGTCGACGTAGGCGACCCCGAGCTGGCCCGCGCCCATGATGATCGCGCCGCCGCCAGTTGGCCTGCGGCTCACCGGCGTGCCGGTCCGCTCGCACGCGGCCAGATCGACCTCGGCCTCCAGATTCTGGTACCGGCCGACCAGGGCGCAGTGGCTGCGGTAGCTGTAGAGCCGCAGCGTCGGCGGACGGTCCGGCTCGTCGCGGGCGTACCGGGCCATCAGCGCCTCATCGAGCGCGAGTCCTTCGGCCGCCCCGGCACCGTCGTCGGTCAGCAGCCGCCAGGCCGCCGGCGAACCTGCGCCCGCTCGCCCGCCCACGCTCTCGCTCACGCTGTCACCTCCACTTCCGCGAAGCCGCTCTCCTGCGCCCCGGTCCAGGTCAGCGAGCAGCAGTACTCGTACAGCCTCGGCGTCAGGCCCCGCGACCTGGCGTAGGAGATGGCGCCGTCGGCCGGGTAGGCGATGCCGTTCAGCCCGAGGTCGATCGCCGCCTGGTCCAGCTCGGTCTTCGCCGCCCCGAGCGGGCGGGCGCAACCGAGGTTGATCGTGGTCGCCGGGGCGGCCAGCCGGGCGGTGCCGAAGAAATCGGTCACCTGGTCGACCGGGGGCGGCGGGATGTGCGCCATCGGAGTGCCGACCAGCGGGACGAGCACGACCAGGATCAGCGTCGAGACCGGGTAGCTGGTCAGCATCTCCAGTGCCCGGTGCTCGCCGAGGAACTGCCCGTAGTGCAGGCCGAGGACGATGTGCGGGATGATCCGGAGGCCCTGGTCCGACAGCAGCCGCAGCGAGCGGTCCATGTCGGCCACGGTCAGGTCCAGGTGGTAGACATCGCGCAGGGTCTCGTCGGCGCCGATGATGTCGAGCATCACCCCGTCCACGCCGGCCTCCGCCAGCCCGGCGGCGAGCTGCGGCGACACCACGCCGGAGTGCACGATCACCTTCATCCCGAGCTCGGCGCGGATCCGCGGGATGTGGCGCAGGTGGGGCAGCAGCGGCACCCCGCCGGTCCTGGTCGAGCCGCCGGAGACGAGCAGTCCCTCGCTGCCCTGCTCGTGCAGCCGAGCCGCCAGTGCGAACAGGTCCTGATCGGCCCGCACCGACACCATGCCCTCAAGGACCTTCGCCTGGCAGTGGTCGCAGGACAGGGCGCAGGCCGACCCGGTCACCGAGACCGGCAGGAACCGGCGCGGGTTCTCCGGCACCCACTCCGAGGTCTGCCAGCGCTTAAGCCCCGGCGCGTAGAAGTCCATCACGTCGGGGAAGTTCGCCCGCCGCACGGCGGCCGGCGCGAACGCCGCGGTCACTGGGCGATCACGCCCTTCAGCCGGTAGCCCTCGAGCTTGCCCGCGAACCATTTGGTGATCTCGTCCGGGTCGCCGAGCAGGGCGGGAAGCTCGCCAGCGGCGTCGCTCAGGCCGACCTCGATCAGCCACCCGGCGCCGTAGGGATCACGCTCGGCGATGCCGGGGTCGGCGGCCACCGCCTCGTTGGCGGCCAGTACGGTGCCGGACACCGGGCTGACCAGCGGGCCGACGAACTTCGCCGCCTCAAGCTGGCCGAACGGCCGGCCGACGATCAAGTCGGTGCCCGCCTCGGGTACCGACAACTGGGCCAGGGTGCCGCTGGTCTCGATGCCAAGCGGGTCCATCCCGATCCGTGCCTCACCGGGCCCGGTAAGCAGCACCCACATGTGGGTATCGGGATGGTAGAGCCGGTCGAGTGCGAGCGGGAAGCCGCTCACGTCCGTGTGCGCGCCGGTCTGCCCGGCGGCGCCAGAAGATCTGGCTGGACCGTTCGGTTCGGCCTGGCTCATCGCAGTCCCCTCACGTCGGCCGCCGCGAACGCCACGGCAAGTCGGCGTCCGGGGTCGCCGAATGCGGCCAGCAGATCGCCGACCGTGTCCAGCGGTGCCCCGGTGACCGCGCGCTCGGCCGCCCGGGTAGAGCCATTGAGGCCGTCGGCCCGGAGCCGCACCCGGTCGACGGTCCCGCGCACCACGCTGGCCACCACCTGCGCCCCGTCGTGCCGGGCGGCCAGCGTCCACACCCCGGCACGCACCTTGACCTGCCGCACGTGCCGGTCGGGACAACCCGGCCCGCGCGGTCCGGCGAGCCACTTCTCACTGGTGAACCTGGCGTTCAGCTCGGTCACGGCCGCGTGCTCGGTCCCGGTCAGCGTGCCGGGCACCGGCCGGAATCCGAGCGCTCCGGCGTAGGCAGCTGTTAGCGCGGTCTGGAAAGCTGCCGGGTCGGCCGGAGTCGCTGCCACGAAGCGGCGCATCAGCCGGAGCGTCTGCGCCCGCAGCTGCGGATCGGGCAGTGCCAGGACGCCGGTGGCCCGCTCGTGGTCAAAACGCTCGATCAGGTTGCCGCAGACCACCACGGCGTCCTCGATCTGGCCGGCTCCATGCCCGCAGATCTTGCGGTCACCGACGCAGATCTCCTGGTCATCGTCGAGCAGGGCCGCTACCCCGACGGCGCGGAACGCCGCCGCGGCCGGTTCGAGCAGGCTGCGCAGCGCCTGGCTCCGCACGGCGGGCACGGCCGCGGCGGGCAGGCAGATCTGGAAGAACAGCTGGCCGTCATCGAGGTAGACCGGGCCGCCGCCGACCATCCGCCGGAACACCGGCAGGCCGTGCGCGCGGCAGTACTCGTGGTCCACCTCGTCCAGGCCCCGGTGGTACCCAAGGCAGATGTACGGGGCGGCCGGGCGGGCGAAGGACAGCGTCGCCGGGGCGCCGGCGCTGACCCCGTAGGCGACCGCGTGCCACAGGGTCTGCGAGCGCAGCGCGGTCACCCGCCCGAAGTCGATGACCCGCAGCGGCTCACTCACCGGCCGGCCCAAGGCCCATCGCCGCATCAATGAGCTCGATGATGTCGCGGACTCGCAGCTGGTCATTGCCGGTCGACTTGGCCGCGTCCTCGAACCGGGATACCTCATACGGGCAGCAGACCACGAGCACGTCAGCCCCGGTCTCGGCGGCCTCACGGACCCGGCGCTCGGACAGCCGCTCGGAGACGTGGTTGCTGGCGAACCCGTCCAGCCACATGCCGCCTCCGCCGCCGCCGCAGCAGTAGCCGTTCTCCCGGCACCGCGCCATCTCCGTCAGCCGCACGCCGGGGATCGCCTCGATCAGGGTCCGCGGCGCGTCGTACTCACCGTTATGCCGGCCGAGGTAGCAGGGGTCGTGGAAGGTGACCTTCAGGTCCAGCTCCGTGGTCCAGGTGATCTGGCCGGCCAGCGGTGCGAGCAGCTGGGTGTAGTGCAGCGCCTCGAATGCGTGACCGCGCTTGGGGTACTCCTTGACCAGGGCGTTGAACGCGTGCGGGTCGGGAGTGACGATCCGCGCGAATTGGTACTTGGCCAGCGTCGCTGTGACGTCTTCGACCAGGGAGTCGAACAGCCCCTGCTCGCCGGCCAGGCGCTGGGAGTCACCGATCGTCTTCTCCTCGGGGCCCAGGATCGCCCAGTCGATGCCGAGCGCGGTGGCGACCCGGGCGAACGCCCGCGCCGCGTCCTGGCCGCGCGGGTGGTAGCTCCAGTAGTCCTCGACGTAGAACAGCACATCCACCGGGCCAGGCTCGCTGACCAGGATCCTGACCGGGACACCAGCCGACCTGGTCCACTGCGCACGCCGGCGCGCGTTCTCGCCGAGGGCATTGCCATACCGGAAGGTCTTCTCGAACACGTCCTGCAGTTCGGCAGGGACGGCACCGCCGTCGGTCAGCGCTGCCTCGCGGACGGCCGGCATGATCTGCATCATGTCGACCTCCTTCGGGCAGACCCGCAGGCAGTTACCGCAGGTGGTGCAGAGCCACAGGTCGGTGTCGGTCAGCAGGTCGGTGCCGGTCTGTACCTTGCGGTGCAGCTTGCGCGGCCCGTACTCGCCGACCACGTCCACCGGGCAGACCGGCACGCACTTCCCGCAGCCGTAGCACCACTCAAGTGACTCTCCGCCGGGCAGCGCCGAGATCTTCTCGAAGCCGTCTGGGCCGCAGTCGGTGATCACCCGCGGCTCGAACATCCGGTTCCACATCGCCGGCAGCTCGACCTCGCGGCCGGAGATCGGCGAGGCGACCGTGGCCGATTCCTTCTGCACCGCCTGTGGCGGGACCTTGCGGCCTGAAATAGGCATCGTCCTAGCCCTCCAGGTGGTAGACGCCGAGCAGGCGGCGGATCAGGTCGGGCAGCGGCGGGACGAGCCGGTTGAACTCCCGCGTCATCCGCATCCGCAGCACCGTGTACATGTAGATCCCGTACACGGCTGCCAGGAAGACGTCTGTGCCGAAAAGCCCGGGAGCGGCCGCCGTGAAGCCGGCCGCCTTGCCCGTCTCGTCGACGAAGGCCATCGCCTGCCCCACGGTGAGGTAGACCGCGCCCCGGCTTGACCCGTCGGTCAGATCGACGTCATCGGTGGTGACCAGGCCGAGAGCGCCGGTCTCGGTCCGCGGATCCCAGATCCACCTGGTCCACAGCCAGTACTGGTCGGGATAGGTGAAATGGAGCAGCTCAGCGGGAAGGTCGAAGCCCGAGTCATGGTGGCTGGCCAGCACCGAGTCGAACCGGTCGAAGCGCACCGCCGGTTCCTCGCTGCCGTCGAGCAAGCTGGCGACGGCGGCGCCGAAGCGATCCGGGCCGACCTCGTCCAGGATCTGATCGGCCTTGCGCCTGGTCGCGAAGATCAGCCGCAGCACGTGCCGAAGTGCTGCCCGGTCCAGCCGCGCCGGATCTGGCAGCAGTAGCTCCCGCATGGCCCGCGACTTGCGTTCCAGGTCGATTGCGATAGCCGCGAGCTCGTCAGCCGCGATCCGGCCGAGTATCTCGCGCTGGAATTCCTGCGCGCTCGGCGTGTCGACGACGGGACCTGCGATCATGACCTGCTCATTCAGCCTGTAATCGCGGCGGAGCGTGATCTGAGGTAGCCGAATGCCTTCATGGCCGCCCCGGCGGCCGATGAGACGGTGTCCTCGATGTCCGCTGGGCCGAGCGCGGCGCCGCAGGCGAAGATCCCTTCGCGGCTGGTGGACACGGTATCCAGCGGGGCGCCGACGGCGTCGATGAAGCCGTACTTGTTCTGCCGGACGCCGAGCAGCCTGGCCACCTTCTTGGTGCCGGGCGATGGCTCCATCCCCACCGACAGCACCACCAGGTCCATCAGCAGCTCCATCGGCCGCCCCATGGTGGTGTCCTCGCCGCGCACCAGCAGCCGGTCGCCCTTGGGCAGCACCTCGCTGATGATGCCCTTGACGTACTGGACATGGTGCTTTTCCTGGGCGGGCCAGTAGATCTCGTTTTCCCAGTAGCCGTACATCCGCATGTCGATGTAGAAGATGTAGACCTTGGAGTTCGGCAGCAGTTGCCGGATCTCGATCGCTTCCTTCGAGGCGACCCCGCAGCAGACCTTGGAGCAGTACTCGTTCCCGATCTTGCGGTCCCGGCTGCCGACGCACTGGATGAAGCAGATCCGCTCGGGTGGCTGGCCGTTGGATGGCCGCAGCACCTGGTGGTCGGACAGCATGGCCTCCAGGTCGGGCAGCGTGATGACGTCAGGGAACTCGTAGTACCCGTACATCTGGGTCTCCCGGCCCGGGTCGAAGTGCGTGAACCCGGTCGCGATGATGATCGCCCCGCACTCCGCCTGCTGCTCGCCGCCTGGTCCGCTCAGGGTGAGCGTGAACGAACCTGGCTCGCCTGCCGCCACGGCCAGTTCGGTGCCGAGCCGGAGGTCGACGTCCGGGCTTGCGGCCACCTGGTCGATCATCCGCCGGATCTGCGGCTCGGCCGGTTCCCCGTGCGGGGTCAGGCCCGCGTAGTGCTCCGCGATCGGCGCGCCGCCCAGGAAGTCGCGCTGCTCGATCAGCAGGACCTTGCCGCCGATCTCCGCGATGCCGTGCGCCGCCCGAAGGCCGCCTGGCCCGCCGCCGATGACAGCCACCGTGTCCGAGGACATCTATCACTCCATGTGCTGATCGGCAGCGCCGCCGCGGCGGCGCTGGTTCGGCTTAGCCGTCGACGTCATCCCAGTCGAGATAGCGCTTCTCGCCGCTTTCGAGCCGCTTGAGGTCGGCCTGGAACTCGGCCCACGCCTGCTGCCAGTCGATGCCCATCTTTTCCAGCAGCGGCCGGTAGTCGGCGGAATGCCAGTGCAGCTGGCAGACCCGGTACGGGTGCGCGCCCATGGCCAGGGCCGCGAACTGCGCCTCGCTCATCACGGCCACGCCGACGTTGCGGTCGTGCGCCTGGGCCGCGAACTGGCTCTTGTCCAGGGTGGTCACGCAGCCGGTGTCGTGGGTGAGGACGACGTCGGGGTCGGCCTCCTCCTTCATGACCTCGATCTTGCGGAGGGTCGCGAAGGACCGAGTGAAGTCCCGCTGCACCAGGATGTGCCGGAAGCCGAAACCGCAGCAGTCGAACCAGGTCGAGTAGGAGCGCACCTCGGCGCCGAGTGTCTGGGCCAGGCCGGTCACCACGGCGGTGCGCTGACCGCCGTAGATGTCCGGATCGTAGATCGCGTCGCCCTCGACCAGCTTGTAGTAGTGGCAGGCCGGGTGGACGGTAGCCACGATCCCTGACATGTCGCGTACCTGCCTGGCGGCGATCTCGTCGCGGAGCGCGTGGAACCACTCGGAGTAGTGCACGATCTCCTCGGGCAGCACCAGCGGCTTGCCCAGCTTGGCCATGATGCCGCGCACCTCGGCCCGCAGCTCAGGGTGCCTGATCAGCTCCTCCCTGACCTCCTTGTAATGGCCGTAGGAGGTGCCGCAGTGGATCAGCGGGAAGTACCCGCTCTCGTTCGCGGCAGCGAAATTGCGCACCGCGACCGCGGCCTGGGCTGCGGAGTTGGAGGTCGCGCTGGCGTAGTAGTTCCAGGCCGTGCAGGAGGTCTGGTCCTGCGGGTCGTGGTAGTCGTAGCCGAGTTTGCGCATCACCCAGAAGATCGACGTGGAGTAGCCGGGGATGTGGCCGCACTGCCCGCAGGATTTGTGGTGCCACAGATGCGCCTTCTGGATCCGCTTCTCCCGCCCGTACTTGGTGCCGACCGTGACCGCTTCGCGGTCGATCTTCTGCACCACAAGCTCGCCCTGCTCCTCGAGTGCGAGCAGTTCGGCACGCGGGTCTTCGAGTGCCCGGCGGTCCTCACCGCGCTCGAAGTGCTCCTTCTTGCGCTTGAGCGCCTCGATCGGGATCGTCATGGCTCGATGCCTTCCTCTTCGAGGCGCTCCTCCATGAGTTCGCGGAGGATCGCGTGCAGTCCGGGGTCGACGTCGGAGATCATGTCCAGGACGCCGGTGTGCAGCCAGATCAGGTACAGCTCGATCAGCGTGGAATCGGCGACCTGCCAGCCGGTGTTCGTGGTGTGCATGGTCTCCGGCGGCAGTGCCCGGCGCCACAGGTCCAGGTTCACCGAGACGTCGGCAGTCTCCGGCCCCCAGTCGGGGAAGGCATCCGGCTGGAGCATGTCCGGCGACACCTGGGTGCCGGTGGACATGATCTTGTAGATGATCCGCGAGTAGCCGCCCAGAGCCTCCTTCGCCGACGCGAGCCCGTTGTTGACCGCGACCTCGCGCATGATCGTGATGATGCCGCCCGGGTTGTTACCGCGAGGGCAGCGCAGGCAGGAGAAGCACTGAGAGCACTCCCAGATGTCCTCCTGCATCTGCTGGTAGATCAGCTCGGCGTCCTCCCGGGCCGCGGCCTGTGCGATCCGCCGCGGGCTGAAGTCGTAGAACCTCGCGGACGGGCAGACGGCCACGCAGATGCCGCACTCGTAGCAGCCATACAGGTAGTCGCTGAACCGGATGTCGCCCTTGACCTGCTCGAACAGCCGCTCCTTCTCGGCTAGGGGCACGTCGGAGTACCCGGCCACGCCTGGTGCCTTGTAATGGGCACCGTAATGGGCACCGTGATGAGCGTCGGTCTCGGGCATGGCAGCGGCTCCTAGAAGCTGATCACTGCGTCGGCCGAGATGGCCAGGTCGTTGAAGGCCGCGCCGCCGATCATCTCGACGCCGTCGATGAGCTCGTCCAGGCGCAGGTCGTTGAGGTCGAGCGAGGGCTGGCAGACCAGTAGCCGGACACCGAGGCCGGTCGCCTGCTCGATGAAGTACCGAAGCGGCTGACCGTGCTCGCCCTTCGGCCCGATCTTGTCGATGATGTCCTTGCGCAAGAGCGTCGGCCCGTACATGGTGAAGTAGATCATCACCTCGCACTCCATCGCGGCGGCGGACGCGGCGAGGAAGAACGGCGTCGCCGAGCGCCCAGGGTCGCTCACCCCGTGCGTCTGCACGTAGAGGACCTTGGAATCAAGGTCACCGGACCACATGGGCGCCTCCCGTCACCTGACGCGGCGGATCAGGACATGGAAGACGTCGCCCTGCTTGCCGATGCCGAGCAGCTCGTTGCCGGTGCGCCCGGTCCAGGCCCGCATGTCGGGCTCAACCCCGGGATCGGTGGCAAGCAGCTCGAGAACCTGGCCAAGCTCCATCTTCTTGATCGCCTGTGACGTCTTGACGACCGGCAGCGGGCATGCCATGCCCGAGCAGTCCAGAACCTGATCCGCAACCGGGTGGGCGGCTTCGGTCACAACATCCGCCTCCAGGGTCCTGCGGGCAAGTCTAGAAACATATTCACACTTACACATATGCTTACGTGTGGTGGGGCGTTTGTCCAGTGCTTCGCCCCATCGAGTTGCCGCTTCCACCCGCGTGAGGGCTATGACGATCAACGACCTGCGCTGCGACTTCTGCGGAAGCTTCCTCGCCGGGCCGAGTGGCGGGCTGCGCTTTGGCTATCACCCAGGGGCGCCGCAGTTCCGCGACGATTCGGGGCTAGCCTGCGGGCCGTGCTGGGCGGACGCTATCAGCGGGCTGGACGGCGCGGCCGCCATCAGATCCTGCGCCGCCTGCGGCGAGCCGGTCACCCGTACCGGCAGCCTGCACCTTCGCCGCCTCGACGGCGGCCGCACCTGGCGGCTATGCGCTAGCGACGCGGCGTTGTTCCTCAATCAGCTCCGCACGGTGCATCCCAAACTGGACCCAGCCACGTTCAGGTTCCCCGCCGCGAAATCCCCGCCCCGGCCTTCTCATGCGGACTGACCGGCTCGGCTTGCTACCGCGCGGGTACTTCCGCCGCCGGAGCGGCGACCGTCTGCACGGAGGGCGGGCGCCAGCCGAGTTCCTCGGCCATGAAATCGCCAAGAAGGTCAACTGCCTGCACGATCTTCTGGCTCGTCAGCGCGTAGTAGACGCTGCTGCCGACCCGCTGCGTCGTGACGATCCCGCGATCTCGCAACACCGCCAGGTGCCGGCTCGCATTCGGCTGGGAGATGCCAAGCGCCTCCGCGATCTCGCCCACCGACATCGGGCCGTCCCTCAGCTCGTTGATGATGAGCAGGCGATTCGGGTCCGCGATGGCCTTGCAGACGCGGGCGTGCAACTCGTTGATCCCTGCCGCGTCGAGATGTGCCATGCTCGCTCCTCTCCCGTGGGCTGGCGCCTCGCGGTGAGCCCCCACTCACATTATGTCCGCAGACGCAAATGTGGTGTCCGGCTGCCCGTCCAGCGCGGACGGCACGAGAGGCGCCGACAGCATGAGAGGAGAGCGCGATCCGCATCATCCGCCGCGTGAATACGGCCGATCACTCCGACGCGAGCGACGGAACTGAGCCGGATGCCCGTTTCACCTTTGCCAACGAGCGGACCTTCCTGGCCTGGAGCCGCACCGCGCTCGCCCTTGTCGTCGCCGGCCTGGCGGTCGCGCAGCTGCTGCCGCCCTTCCCCGGTGTCCCGTGGGGCAGGCATATCATCGGGACGCCGCTGATCCTGCTCGGCTCGGCCGTTTCAGTGGTCAGCTACCTGGAGTGGACCGGCAACCAGCGCGCGCTCCGCCATGGCGAGCCGCTGAGCCGTTCGCGCCTGCCCAAGATCCTGGCACTGACCATCGCGGTCATTGCCCTCGGTGCTACGGCGCTGGCCCTGCTCTCCGGGGTGAGGACGCACTGACCAGGCCCGCCGACGACATCGAGGACGCCGATCCCGGGCTGGCCAGGGAGCGGACCGAGCTTGCCTGGCATCGGACGGCTGTCTCGTTCGCCGCGGTCGGCGCCGCCATACTCAAGTACAACCAGGTCATGGGGGTCCCGATCCTGGCCCTCAGCGGCCTGATCTGGGAGCTGGGCCGGCTGTCCGGAGCACCGGGCACGGCACGTGCCAGGAGCCGGCGGCTACTGCTGATCACGGTGACCGTAACCGCCATTTCAGTCGCCGCCCTGACAGTAACGCTGCTCGGCAGCGGCTCCAGCGGGCTCAGGTTCTGACCTCCGGCCGCCCGGCCGCCGCACTCGGCCTGCCGGGCTCCTCGTCTGTATCCCTGCGGCCTGCTACCCCGGCAGATACAAGCAGCTCTTGTAGCGGGTACAAATACTGCCCGCCTACCTGCGGGCTGGCCGCGCCCGTAGCGTCGCACTATGGTGCCAGACGGCAGTCGGCCGGTGCGCTGGCTGAAGGTGCTTGACCAGGCCAAGTGCATCGGATGCCACGCGTGTACCACGGCATGCAAGAGCGAGAACGAGGTTCCGGTCGGGGTGACCAGAACCTACGTCAAGTCCGCGGACGTCGGCACCTTCCCCCTCCTACGGCGCGCGTTCCAGGTGACCCGCTGCAACCAGTGCACTGACGCGCCGTGCGTGGCGGCCTGTCCGACCCAGGCGATGTTCCGCCGGGAGGACGGGATCGTCGACTTCGACAAGTCGATCTGCATCGGCTGCAAGGCGTGCATGGCCGCCTGCCCGTACGACGCCATCTTCATCAACCCCGATGACCACTGCGCGGAGAAGTGCAACATGTGCGCGCACCGTCTCGACGTGGGCCTTGAACCGGCCTGCGTGACCGTCTGCCCGGTCGGCGCGATCCTGGTCGGCGACGGCAACGATCCGACCTCCGAGGTCGCGAAGATCGTGGCACGCCAGCCGGTTCAGGTGCGTCGACCGGAGAAGGAGACCGGCCCCGCCGTGCACTACCTGGGCGCTCACCAGGCCACCCTTGACCCGCTGGCGGCCCGGCGCCCGGACGGCGGGCTGTTCGCCTGGGCCACCCAGGGAGCGCCCGGCCCGCAGCGGGTCACCGCAGGTCATCCCGGCCAGCCAACGTCATCGGCGGCGGCGCTGCTCTCCTACGACATTCCGCACCTGGCCCCGTGGGACTGGCGGGTCAGCCTCTACACCTGGACCAAGAGCATCGCCGCCGGCGCGTTCATCGTGCCGGTCCTGCTCGCCCTCACCGGCTACCTGAGCTGGCACAACGCAGCCGTCCGATGGGCGGCACCAGCGCTGGCACTGGCCTTCCTCGGGGCGACCGGCGCCATTCTGATCGCCGACCTGAAGCACCCGATGCGGTTCTACCTGATATTCACCCGCCATCAGTGGCGAAGCTGGCTGGTCCGCGGCGCCCTCATCATCGGCGCATATGGAGGCATCCTCGCGCTCTATCTGCTGGCCGCCCTGGCCTGGCCGGCGCTGACCGGATCGGCGGCTACTAGCTCGGCGGCGGCCGGATCGAGCCCGGCCGGACCTGCGGCGGTGCTGCAGATCCTGGCCTCGGCCGGACTGCTGCTTGCCCTCGCCACCGCGGTGTACACGGCCTACCTGCTGGCCCAGGCGAAAGCCCGTGACCTATGGCAGAGCCCGCTGCTCGCGCCGCACCTCGCCGTGCAGGCCGTGCTGGCCGGCGCGGCCGTGACGCTCCCCGTCCTAGCCTGGCTAGCCCCCGCCCGCGCGCTCACCGCCGCAGAGGTGACCCTGGCCATCGCCGCCGCCGCCCACATCCTGCTGGTAGCCGCCGAGACCACCCTCCCCCACGTCACCGCGCACGCCCACCTGGCCACCCACGAGATGACCCGAGGCAAGTTCGCGAGATTCTTCTGGCCCGGCCTGCTGCTCGTCGCTTGCGCGGCGACAGCACCGTGGCTGGGGCTCGCCGCCGGTCCCCTCGCCCTGATCGGCCTGCTAGCTCACGAGCACGCCTACATCCAGGCCGGCCAGTCCGTCCCCCTGGCCTAGCACCCGACCAGCCAGAGAGGAGGATCCCATGGCCAGTCGCGATCACTCAGGTCGGGCACGCGATGGCTCAGGTCCGGGGCGTTATGCCCAGGACCTGAGTCGGCGTGGGTCCGACCCCACTGCGGGCAAGGGTTCTGACACCGACCTGGACGCCATCAGCGCCCGGGTATCGGCCGCGCGGGCGGACGTCGAGGCTCGCGGCGAGACGTTCTACCAGGGCCCGAGCGGGATCCACCTGGCCGCGTTCCCGCCGAAGGAACGCTGGGACGACTGGGCCGAGCTTGACTCGCGGGCGTGGCCGGACCGGAAGGAGCGCCGCTACCTGCTGGTCCCCACTACCTGCTTCAACTGCGAATCAGCCTGCGGCCTGCTCGCCTATGTGGACCGCGACAGCCTGCGGGTGCGCAAGTTCGAGGGCAATCCCGAGCACCCAGGCTCGCGGGGCCGGAACTGTGCCAAGGGCCCGGCCACGCTGAACCAGGTGACCGACCCGGACCGGATCTTGTACCCGATGCGCCGGACCGGCGCCCGCGGCGCCGGCGGCTGGGAGCGGATCAGCTGGGACGAGGCGCTCGACGCGCTCGCCGCCCGGATCAGGGCCGCGATCACCGAGCGCCGGCAGAACGAGATCATGGTGCACATCGGCAGGCCGGGCGAGGACGGCTTCACCGAGCGGGTGCTCGCCAGCTGGGGCGTCGACGGCCACAACTCGCACACCAACGTCTGCTCCAGCGGCGGGCGGACCGGCTACCAGTTCTGGATGGGCGCGGACCGGCCGAGCCCCGATCACGCCAACGCGAAGGTCATCTACCTGATCAGCGCCCACCTGGAGGCCGGCCACTACTTCAACCCGCACGCGCAGCGGATAATGCAGGCGCGGGCCAACGGCGCCAAGGTGATCGTGCTCGACACCCGGCTGTCCAACACCGCCACCCACGCCGACCACTGGCTCTCGCCGGTGCCTGGCAGCGAGGCGGCCATCAATCTCGCCGTGGCCCGGCACCTGATCGAGACCCAGCGCTACGACCGCGAGTTCGTCCGCCGGTGGTGGAACTGGGCCGAGTACCTGCAGGCCTGCCACCCCGGCCGGCCGACCACGTTCGAGGCGTTCGAGGAGATCCTGGCCGGCCTGTATGCCGAGTTCACCTTCGAGTTCGCGGCGCAGGAGTCCGGCATCGACGCGGGCGTGCTCGTCGAGGTCGCCGAGATTGTGGCCGGGGCCGGCACCCGCTTCTCCGCGCACGTCTGGCGCTCGGCCGCGGCCGGGAACCTCGGGGGCTGGCAGGTGCCGCGCACCCTGTTCCTGATCTCGGCGCTGCTCGGCGCGGTCGCCACGCCGGGCGGGGTGTTCCCGAACGGGCTGAACAAGTTCGTTCCCCGGCCGATTCACATCCCGCCGCACCCGGAGGTCTGGCAGGAGCTGACCTGGCCGCTGGAGTACCCGCTGGCGCAGAACGAGATGTCGTTCCTGCTGCCGCACTTCCTGGCCGAGGGCCGGGGCAGGCTGGATACCTATTTCATGCGGGTCTACAACCCGGTCTGGACCAACCCGGACGGCCTGTCCTGGATGGAAGTGCTGACCGATGAGGCCAAGATCGGCTGCACCGTCGCGCTGACTCCGACCTGGAACGAATCGGCGTACTTCGCCGACTACATCCTGCCGATGGGGCACGGCTCCGAGCGGCACGACACCCACTCTTACGAGCAGTACGACGGCCAGTGGGTCGGGTTCCGGCAGCCGGTGCTGCGGGCCGCCCGCGAGCGGCTCGGAGAGGAGATCACCGACACCCGGCAGGTGAACCCCGGCGAGGTGTGGGAGGAGAACGAGTTCTGGATCGAGCTGTCCTGGCGAGTGGACCCGGACGGCTCGCTCGGCATCCGCCGGTACCACGAGTCCCGTGCCCGGCCGGGCGAGAAGCTGACCGTGGACGAGTACTACGGCTGGATGTTCGAGAACTCCGTGCCCGGCCTGCCGGAACGGGCCGCCGCGGAGGGACTTACCCCGCTGCAATGGATGCGCAGGTACGGCGCCTTCGAGATCACCTCGGGCCAGGGTGCCATGTACGAGCAACAGGTCCCGGACGCCGAACTCGATGACGTGGCCGTCACCGCGACGGGGCGGGTCTACACCAGCGCGCCGGGCCCGTTGAGCATGAATGTTGTTCCGATGGGCGCGCCGGAACCTGACGCAGACGGCCGCCGTGCGGTGGGAGTGGACGTGGACCGGACGGTGCGCAGGGGGTTCCCGACTCCGTCGGGGCGGCTGGAGTTCTACTCCTCGACGCTGGCGGCCTGGGGCTGGCCGGAGCACGCGCTCCCGGGCTACATCCGCAGCCATGTGCACCCGGCGAATCTGGCTGCCGACCAGGTGGTGCTGCTGTCCACGTTCCGGCTGCCCACCCAGATCCACACCCGGTCGGCCAATGCCAAATGGCTGGACGAGCTTGCGCACACCAACCCGGTCTGGGTCCACCCGTCCGACGCGGCCCGGCTCGGCATCGGGCGTACCGGCGAGCTGATGCGGGTCGAGACCGACATCGGGTACTTCGTCGCCAAAGCCTGGATTACCGAGGGGATCCGGCCAGGGGTTGTCGCCTGCAGCCACCACATGGGCCGGTGGCGGCTTGACGGCCAGCCGCGCGGGGCCGGCGGCATGATGGCCACCGTCGGCCTGCGGCGTGGCGACGCAGGCTGGACGATGCGGCGCCGCGGCGCCGTGGCCCCGTATGAGTCCGCCGATCCCGACAGCCGGCGGATCTGGTGGAGCGACACCGGCGTACACCAGAACCTCACGTTCCCCGTGCACCCCGATCCGATCTCCGGGATGCACTGCTGGCATCAGGCGGTCCGGGTGCGGCCGGCCGACCCAGGCGATCAGCACGGGGACATCGCGGTGGACACCACCAGATCCCGGGAGATCTACCGGGCGTGGCTGCGGCTGACCAGGCCAGCCGGACCGGAGTCGCCAGGCGCGATGCGGCGGCCGCGCTGGCTGATGCGGCCGCTCAAGCCGGTCCCAGGCAGCTACCGCATACCCGACCCGGCGAGAACCCCGTGACGGCGAACGCGGCTACCGCGAATCCGGCTACCGCGAGTCCGGGGACGGCGAGGCCTACGGCGGTGAGTCCCGCGATCGCGGATGCTGAGCTGCTGCGCGCGCTGGGGTCGGTCCCGGCCAGCCCACCACCGTATTGCCAGCCGGTCATGGCTGCCCTCGGCCTGTCCGCGCTCAGCGCGGCCGAGCACACCAGCGTGTTCGTGCTCTCCGCACCGCCGCACGCCGCGATTCACCTAGGCGCCGAAGGCAAGCTCGGCGGCGAGGGCCTAGACCGGGTTGCCGGGTTCTGGCGCGTGCTCGGCCTGGCCCCACCGCCGGACGCGGACCACCTAGGCGTGCTGCTCATGCTCTGCGCCGAACTCGCCGACGCTCAAGCGGCGGTACGGAGCGAGATGACTAGGGCACGGCTGAGGCACGCCCGCACGACACTGCTTCGCGAGCACCTTTGGTCGTGGGCTCCGGGTTACCTGACCGCCGTCAGTCGTGTCGGCGGGCCGGCGCTGGCCTCATGGGCGGGGCTGACGCTGCACGCGC